>OMGV01000032.1_pt1 | contig 98735 bp, 92 predicted proteins | sample 1646111 | NCBI WGS metagenome assembly OMGV01 (sample SAMN05578590, study PRJEB25193) | human gut metagenome | biome: Human Microbiome; feature: human-associated habitat; material: feces | host: Homo sapiens | place: USA:Birmingham | reverse complement strand
AGGCAACCTCTAGTCAGTTGGAGGCAACCTCTAGTCAGTTGGAGGCAACCTCTAGTCAGTTGGAGGCAACCTCTAGTCAGCTAGAGGCAACATCTAGTCAGTTAAAAGAAGCTGAGAAGCAGAGAAAGGAAGCAGAGGAGCAGAGAAAGGAAGCTGAGGAGCAGAGAAAGGAAGCTGAGGAGCAATTAAAAAAAGCTAATGAGGAAAAATTGCAATCAGCCAAAAAACTTCTACAGGCTGGAGTATCAGCTGATATTGTGGCAAGTACTCTTAACTTAAGCATGGATGAAATAAAAATTCACTAACTTTGCATCAGATATATACATTAGAATTCTTTACAAACAATAAAATGGAGAATAAAATAACGACAATGGAGCAGGGAATGCAGCGACGCACCGAACTGCTCCTGGGAAAGGATAATCTTGAGAAAATTCAGAAGGCAAGAGTGCTCATCTTCGGTATCGGAGGAGTAGGATCATGGTGCGCAGAAGGACTCCTGAGAAGCGGCGTGAGAAACATCACAATCGTAGACAGCGACAGGGTATGCGTAACCAACTGCAACCGCCAGCTGATGGCTACAAGCCGAACCATAGGCGAAGTGAAGGTAGAGGCGCTGCGCAACCGACTGCTCGAAATCAACCCTGATGCCAACATCACAGCCTATCAGAAAATATATCAGGCAGAAACTGCCGATGAATTCCACATGGAGCAATACGACTTCATCATCGATGCCATCGACTCGCTGAAGGATAAGGCTGACCTCATTCTGCGTGCCACTGCCCTACCTAAGGAAATCACCTTTATATCTTCTATGGGAGCTGCCCTGCGCACCGACCCATTCATGGTAAGAAAATCAGAATTCTGGAAGGTGGATGGAGACCCGCTGGCAAGAGCACTGCGAAAGAAATTCAAGAAGAACAAAACCTTCCCACGACGAAAATTCCAGTGCGTATACAGTGAAGAAAAACCGATGCAGAACCAAGGGGTGAACAAAGCATGCGGCACGGGCGGATGCCTATGCCCGAAAGCCAAACTCATTAGCGGAGAGAGGGGTACCGATACTGCCGTATATGATGCTCCGGGCGACCAGCAACTGGTAGAACACGAATGGTGCTCTACTAAGGCACAGATCAACGGTTCGCTCTGCCACATCACCGCAACCTTCGGAATGGCTATCGCAGGAATGGTCATCAACCACATCATTGAATAACTGTTTTTTTACAACAGTCACTTGAAAAGAAACTTACAAAACATACGCAAAAGGCGAGGCGCTTTCACAAGCTCCCCGCCTTTATTAATTATTCAAGTTTCGCAAGGTTCAGAAGTTTCTCGGGAGCAGTCTTATCAGCATTCGCCTCTATTCGTCTCTTCATATCTTCAAAGAATAAAGGTTAAATCCGATAAATCTTGTTAAACAAATCCTATCTTACCTCTTATGTTTATACCTTTGCACGCAAATTTATAATCACAAAGAACATTTTCATGTCCCAAAAAGGATAATATTTAATTTAAATAAGAGAAGAAAAATGAAAGAAAAAGCAGAAAGTTCAGTAGCCTGCAATCATCACAGAGTAGGCTTCCTGGGATTGCTCGTTACATTAGGCATTGTATTCGGAGACATCGGAACATCACCTCTCTATGTGATGAAGGCTATCCTGCATACGGGCGAAAGCATCAGCGAGAGCACCATCCTGGGCGCACTGTCATGCATCATCTGGACACTCACCCTCCAGACCACCATCAAATATGTATGCGTGGCGCTGCGTGCCGACAACAATGGCGAGGGAGGCATCCTCGCCCTCTATGCCTTGCTGCGCCGACTCAAGAGCAAGTGGATTTACCTACTGGCCATCATTGGCGCAAGCACCCTGCTGGCAGACGGAATCATCACCCCTGCCATCACCGTGACCACAGCCATCGAAGGACTCGAAAGCATCAGTCCCAACCTGCCAGTTATCCCCATCACCCTTGCTATCATCACCATCATCTTCTTCGTGCAGCGGTTTGGCACAGAGAGTATTGGCAAATCGTTTGGCGTATTTATGCTGCTATGGTTCCTGCTGCTGGGCGTGGTGGGAGCTTTCAGCATCACGTCTTACCCATTGATACTGAAGGCTTTCAACCCCTATTATGCTGCCATGCTGCTGGCGAAATCGCCTGAATGGTTTCTGATTCTGGGTGCCGTATTTCTCTGTACTACCGGTGCAGAGGCTCTCTATTCCGACCTGGGACATTGCGGCAGAAAGAACATCGCCATCAGCTGGGGCTTCGTAAAGACCATGCTCATTCTCAACTATCTGGGACAGGGAGCATGGGTGCTGAATCATGCAGATACGGCGCTGGCTGTGAATCCGTTCTTTGCCATCATGCCGCAGAGCATGCTGTTCTTCGCTATCATCATGGCCACGGGTGCGGCAATCGTTGCGAGCCAGGCACTCATCAGCGGAACCTTCTCCATATTGAGCGAAGCCATGAACCTGCACTTCTGGCCGCGCATGCGAATCAAGCATCCTACCCATGTTAAGGGGCAGCTCTATATCCCGATGATCAACTTCGCCATGTACATCGGCGTGGTTCTCATCATCCTGCTCTTCCGCAACTCCTCGCACATGGAGGCAGCCTACGGACTCGCCATCACCATCACCATGCTGATGACTACCCTGCTGCTCGGTTTCTACCTGCACAGCAAGGGAGTGGCACGGATTTTCACGATGCTGTTTATGGGCGCATACTGCATCATCGAAGCCATCTTCCTGACTGCCAATCTGTCAAAGTTTCTTGCAGGTGGATGGTGTACGATGCTCATTGGAGGAATCCTGTTCCTGATGATGTACGTGTGGGTGAAAGCCATGAAGATACGCCGCCATTATATCAGCACCAAACCGCTGGATGATTATTATCAGATTATCTCCGACATCAAGGCCGACGAGAGCATCCCTAAGTACGCTTCCAACCTGGTTTATGTGAACCACGCCAACAAGGAAGGTGCCGTAGATGACAAGTTGCTCTACTCCATCATCAACAAGCAGCCGAAACGTGCAGACCATTACTGGCTTATCAACATGGAGTTTGTTGACACACCTGATACGCTGGAGTACAACTGCGAGACCCTGATTCCCGACACCCTCTACAGCGTAACCATGCACATTGGTTTCCGCATAGAGCCTAGGGTGAGTCTCTATCTGCGACAAGTAGTGGAAGATCTGGTAACAGACGGAAAGGTAGATTTGCAAAGCACCTATCCTTCGCTGCGCAAATACGGAATTCCGGGCGATTTCCGATTCATCATCATTCACCGCGTATATTACCCGGAGAGTTCAGATAATCGCCAACAGAACCTGCTGATGAGTATCTACGCTCTTATCAGCAAGATAGGTATTGACGAGCCTAAGGCATTGGGCCTCGACACTTCCATGGTAGTGGTAGAAAGAGTGCCGCTCATCATCAACCATCCGGTCATTAAGGACAAGGTCATTAAGGTCATTAAGGATTCTGAAACATCACAAAGCAGACAATAAGCAAAAAGGCGAGGCGCTTTCACAAGCTCCCCGCCTTTAACCTATTAGCTAGAAGATTATAGCTAACAACTAACACAAAACCTTATAACTATTTTTCAAATCTTAATCGTTATTTGAACCTATGAACGAACATTATTTTTTATTAGAGGATAGTCTTAACAGCCTCCAGCATGCCCTTCTCCTGAATAAGGTCAAGATCTTTCTTAACCAACTCGGTAAGGCCAGGAACTGTCTTGTTCAAATCCTCGTGCCAGATATAGTCGAAGCCCAATACGCCCTCAGCTACCTTCTGGGTATCGCCGGTAGCCCAAAGCTCGGTGAGCTTGTCCATAATCTTCTGGTCATCGTTTGGCTGGATAGGAGCACCATCCTCGCGAACACCACCCTTATAGTAAGTGATGATAGCAGCGAGACCGAATACCAAACCCTGTGGCAACTCGCCCTTACGCTCAAGATAAATCTTGACACCAGGCAGGTCGCGAGTCTCAAACTTAGGGAATGAGTTGAGCATGATGCTGGTTACCTGATGATCTACGAATGGATTCTCAAAACGCTCCAATACGTCAGAAGCAAACTTCTGCAGCTCATCCATTGGGAGATTCAGCGTCTGCATCAACTCCTCGAACTGTACCTTGTGGATGTACTTGCCCAATACCGGGTGCTCGCAGGCATCGCGAACAATATTTACACCGCTGAGGTATGTAACAGGGCTCAATACGGTGTGAGGACCATTCAGCAGGGTAACCTTACGCTCGTGGTATGGCTTCTCATTATCTGTGATAAGCACGTGGAGACCTGCCTTATGAGCTGGGAACTCCTCCTGCATCTGCTCTACTGTCATATTTTCTGCCTTCTCGATAACCCAGAGGTGGAAGCTTTCTGCCTTAACTACGAGGTTGTCCTTGTAGCAAACCTTCTGCTGAATCTCCTTGATGGTATCGCGTGGGAAACCAGGAACGATGCGGTCTACCAATGTAGCGCAAACGTAGCAGTGGTTGGTGAACCACTCCTTGAAGCCCTCGTAATCAGCACCCATATCGCCCTTCCAGAGCTCGATATACTGATAGATACACTCCTTGAGGTGGTGACCATTGAGGAAGATCAGCTCACATGGCATCAGGATCATACCCTTGGTTGGGTCGCCCTCGAAGAACTTGTAGCGGTGGAACAAGAGCTGAACCAACTTGCCTGGATAAGAAGCTGCAGGAGCATCTGTAAACTTGCAAGAGTCATCGAATGCGATACCAGCCTCTGTAGTGTTAGAGATGATGAAACGCATCTCTGGCTGCTCAGCCAAAGCCATGAAAGCCTGGTTCTGAGAATATGGATTCAGTGCACGGCTGATAACGTCGATACGATCCAATGTGTTGATAGCCTGGCCGTTCTCCTTACCCTGAAGGTTTACGTGATAGAGGCAGTCCTGACCGTTCAGCCAGTCAACCATACCACCAGCCAATGGCTGAACTACAACGACAGAACCGTTAAAGTCGGTCTTCTTGTTCATATTCCATACAATCCAATCTACGAATGCACGGAGGAAGTTACCTTCACCAAACTGAATGATTTTCTCTGGAGCGACGCTCTTAGGAGCAGTGCGCTTGTTTAATGCTTTTAGCTCTTTCATGATTTGTTTATTTTGTCTTTATTATTTTACTTTCCGTTTTAAATTCCAATCTATTCATCAGATTGTTTTTTTCTGAGTGCAAAGGTAGTAAATATTTCGTTTGATTGTTCCAAAAACAGCGAAAAACTTCACGCAAACCTTTACGTTCCTCACCGGTTCTATACCTTATCATATATAGAACTGCGCAGGCACAAAATAAAGAAGTAGGGATTTTCCCCCACCCCTTTAGGGGAAATCCCGACCGTGGAAGCAAAAAACATCGTATCTTTGCACCAAAAAAAAGAAACATGAAGTATAACAATTTAAAGATATACGATTATGAAACGAATGATAATAGCTCTGGTAGCCATGTTCATGATGACATTCACTACCGCTTCTGCAATGAGTTATGAGCAGGCAAGACAGCAGGCTCTCTTCCTGACAGACAAGATGGCTTACGAGCTCAATCTTACGGAAGACCAGTATGAGGCAGCTTACGAGGTGAATCTCGACTACCTGATGAGTGTAGATACATACGATGACCTATATGGTGCTTACTGGCGCCAACGCAATATGGATTTGAGCTATATCCTACTCGACTGGCAGTATAGAACATATCTCAATGCCACCTATTTCTACCGTCCGCTCTACTGGAATGCGGGCTACTGGCACTTCGGCATCTACGCCCGCTATCCGCGCCGCGACTATTTCTACTTCGGTTGCCCTCACTTCTACGTATCTTACCGTGGAGGTCATAGCTGGCGAGTAAACGGAAACAGAAGCTGGTATCACGGAAGAAGATTTGGCGGCCCTCACCCAGGAGGACATCCTAGAGTAGGTATGAGAGACGGATTCAACCGTGGTGATTACGGCAGAGGAAGATCTTTCGGAAATCTGAACCGCGAGAACAGACCTCAGATGAACCCAAATCGTGGTTTCGGTAATGCAAGCCGCCCTAACAACAACGCTGGCTTCGGAAACAGCAGCCGCCCTCAGAACGGAGGCTTCGGAAATAACAACGGAGGCTTCGGCAACAGCAGCAACCGGGGCTTCGGCAATAGCAACAGTCGCCCTAACCGCGGTTTCGGCAGCAGCAACAGCAGCACTAGCAACAACCGTGGTTTCGGAAACAACAGCCGTGGTTTCGGAAACAGCAGCTTCGGAAGCGGAAGAAGTAATATCTTCGGGGGCAACCGCAGCAGCATGAGCCGTTCATTCAGCAGCGGGTCTGGCAACCGTGGCGGCGGATTCACCCCTCGCTCTTCTACACCAAGCAAGAGCAATGGCGGTGGAAGTTTCGGACACAGAAGATAAGAAAAGAGAAAGAGTTATAATTTCAAGTTTATAAAGACAGAGAGTTAAGAAAAATCAAGACCTCAAGTAAGAGAGTAAGAAAAATCAAGTACAAAAAATGGGAATTTGCATCGGTTCATACCATTCGCAAATTCCCATTATTATTTTATCAACTTTCAGTAAAAGTTTTACTCCAATCCGAAGAGCGATTTCAAACCGCCATCTACGCCCGAGAATCCCATGAAGGCGAGGCTGAGGAGCGCTGCAGTTACCATGACGATAGCTACGCCCTGCATGCCCTTAGGAATACGGACCAAAGCCTGCTGCTCGCGAATGCCGGCAAAGACAATGAGAGCCAGGGCAAAGCCGAGAGCGGTAGAGAAGGCGTAAACCACGCTCTCAAGCAGATTGTAATCCTTCTGGATAACCAGGATGGCTACACCCAGCACGGCACAGTTGGTAGTAATCAGAGGCAGGAAGATACCGAGCGCCTGATAAAGTGCAGGAGAAACCTTCTTCAGGATAATCTCTACCATCTGAACCAAGGCTGCAATCACGAGGATGAACGCCAGGGTCTGGAGATATTGCAATCCGAACGGATCGAGTACATACTTCTGAACACACCAGGTAATGATGGTTGCCAGGGTCAAGACAAAAGCGATGGCACCACCCATACCGATAGCTGTATCAACTTTCTTCGATACGCCCAGGAATGGACAGATACCGAGAAACTGCGACAAGACGATGTTGTTGACGAATATCGCAGAGATAAATATCAATAAATATTCCATAATTTCTATTTTATTTCATTGATTTGAAGCGATGCCTACGCTTACTTCTTCACCTTATTAAATATAGCAATGATGTAACCTAAGGTGAGGAAAGCTCCAGGAGGCAGGATGAACATCAGTATGTTGGTAGTCTCCGGCAACAGAGTGATACCGAATACACTACCTGCACCGAGTACCTCGCGGGCACTACCCAGGATGGTCAAACCGAGGGTGAAACCCAAACCGCAACCAATGCCATCGAAGAGGCTGGCAATAGGCGAATTCTTGGCAGCAAAGCTCTCTGCTCTACCCAGGATGATACAGTTTACTACAATCAGCGGAATATAAATACCCAGCGCCTGATTGATGCTGTCGGGAGCATAAGCGCTCATCAACATCTGAAGGATGGTTACGAAGGCTGCAATCACTACGATGAAAACAGGGATGCGAACCATATCCGGGGTAATCTTCTTGATACAGGAAATAACAAAGTTGGTACAAATCAGCACCGCCATGGTAGCCAATCCCATAGAGAGACCGTTGATGGCGCTGGTTGTTGTAGCCAAAGTAGGACACATACCGAGAAGCAACACGAAGGTTGGATTCTCCTTGATGAGTCCGTTCATCAAAATCTTAACATTACTCATATCGGTTTATCCTTTCTTTTCGTTATGTTCAACTTTAGATACACCACTCTCTGCATCTGCTTTCTGAGATGCACCGCTCTCGCCGTCAACATCCTTCTTGGCATAAACGGCATAAGCCTGGTTGATAGCCTTGAGGAAGGCGCGGCTGGTAATGGTAGAAGCGGTGATGGCGTCTACTGCATTGCCACTCTTATCGTCCTTAGATACGTGGAGGTCGCCATCCTTTGGAGTCTTACCGATGATGCTACCCTTTCCGTCCTTCTGGAACCAGGTAGCAGCCTTGGCACCCAAACCTGGAGTTTCTGAAGCCTGAAGCACTGTATAACCCATAATCTTGCCATCGGTATCGAAACCTACGAGCACCTTCAGATCGCCACCGAAACCACCGGTTGTACTCTCTACGGCAGCACCCAGCTGCTTGCCGCTCTTGTCAGAGCACTTGTGGATGATGAAAGAGAATTCCTTACCGCCAAACTCCTGCTTCACCTCTTCAGGCTCAGCCACCTGGAGTTCTTCTGTACCCATCACGCTCTTGATACCGGCAGCCAGACTCTGTGCAGCCTTCTCGGCGATAGGACCAGATGTAAGATGATTGATATATGCAAGAACAGCACCTACGATGAGCGCTACGCCTACGAGCACCAAAACCATGTTCTTTAATGATGATTCTAATTTCTGCATGTCTCTGTCCTCCTTATTTCTTAGCAGGCTTCTCACCGAAGCGCTTTGGTTTAACGTATGTGTTAATAAGAGGTGTGAACGCATTCATGATAAGAATGGCGAACGACATACCTTCCGGATAGCTACCCCAGTTACGGATGATGACGGTCAGCAGACCGATGCATACACCGTAGATAAGCATGCCCTTGTGGGTCATCGGAGAGGTTACATAATCAGTAGCCATGAAGATGGCACCGAGCATCAGACCACCACTGAAGATGACAGCCAGAGGATTGGCATAAACAGGATTAGCCAAATGCATCAAACCGCTGAAAACGAATACGGTAGCGATGATGCTGACTGGAATATGCCAGGTAATGACCTTCTTCCAGAGCATGTAAGCCAAACCGAGCAAGAGCGCAACGGCACAAACCTCACCGGTAGTACCGGCACCGAAAGTATCGCCTGTAGCACCGAAGAGCATGCTCATCGCATCAGGCAACTGGTTGAGAACAGAAGCATCGCCCGTCTTGATGGCGGTCTTCATGATAGCCAGCGGAGTAGCACCCGTTGTAGCATCGGTATAGCTGAGCATCTGTCCAGCCACTGGCCATGAAGTCATCTGGACAGGGAAGCTGACGAGCAGGAAGCAACGGCCTACCAAAGCGGGATTGAAAGGATTGTTACCCAAACCGCCGAAGCTCATCTTACCTACACCGATGGCAAACAGGGCACCGATGATGATGATCCAGAGAGGAAGGTTACTTGGCAAGTTCATGCCGAGCAAGAGACCGGTGATGATGGCAGAACCATCGAGCAAGCTGGTCTCCTCCTTCAGGAGATATTTTGTAATTGCCCACTCAAAGAAGACGCAGGCTGCCACAGAGGTGAGCAGAACAACTGCTGAACCCAAGCCGAAGAAATAGAAAGATGCGAGGATGGCAGGCACGAGAGCGATAATCACTCCGTACATGTTCTTCTCTACGCTCTCATTTCCATGAGCGTGTGGCGATAATGAAACGATTAATTTTCCCATTTTATCTTTTAAATTCTTTCTTAAATGAAATTCATTCTTGACGTGAACGCTTACTTCTTAGCGTTGCGAGCTCTGATAATGCCCATTACCGCACCCTTACCATTGATAATATTATCGAGGATAGGACGATGTGAAGGACAGGTGAACTGGCATGAACCGCAGGCAATGCAGGATGTTACCTCCTCTGCCTCCAGGCGCTCATAATCCTTCACTACGCTCAAGGTAGCTAGCAAGTATGGCTCCAGGCCCATTGGGCAGGCATCCACACACTTGGCACAGCGGATACAGGGCTGAGCCTTCTTGCGATGAGCATCAGCATCGGTCAATACGGTGATTGAGTTGGTACCCTTGGTTACCGGTACATCGAGGCTGATTACAGCCTTACCCATCATCGGACCACCAGCCAATACCTTGTTGTCACCCTCAGGCAAACCGCCGCAATTCTCTATCATCTGAGAGAATGGAGTTCCCATACGCACGAGGAAGTTGCCCGGGTTCTTCACCTGCTTGCCGGTTACGGAAGTATAGCGCTCGAAGAGAGGTTTATTCTTCATAACTGCCTGATAAACAGCGAAGGCAGTACCTACATTCTGAACAATTGCTCCAACGTTGACAGGGATAGCTGGAGGAGCAGGAACCTGACGGCGGATAACGGCATCCACCAGCTGCTTCTCACCTCCCTGAGGGTACTTCTTAGCCAGAGGTACAATCTCGATACGAGCGTCATTAGCTGTCTTTTCCTCGAAGAGTTTGATGGCAGCAGGTTTGTTATCCTCGATACCGATGTAGCCCTTCTCTACCTTAGCCGCCTTCATCAGGAGGTTCAAGCCAACGAGAATCTCATCGGCATGCTCCATCATCAGACGATAGTCGGCTGTGATATAAGGCTCACACTCTACACCGTTGATGATGATGCACTCAGCCTTGGCTCCTGGAGGAGGACAAAGCTTGATGAAGGTAGGAAAACCGGCACCACCCATACCAGTGACACCCGCTTCCTTGATGCGGTTTACGATTTCCTCTGGAGTAAGCTCAGTATGAGCCTCAAGCGTCTCGAGTTTATCAGAGCGGTCGATACTCTCCTCCCACTCATCGCCTTCTACATTAATGATAATGCAAGGCTTGCGATAACCGGTAGCATCAATAGATGTATCTACCTTGAACACAGTTCCTGATACGGAACTGTAAATAGGAGCACTCACAAAGCCACCAGCCTCAGCAATGAGTGTACCCACCTTCACCTTGTCGCCCTTGGCAACTACAGGCTTGGCAGGAGCACCGATGTGCTGACCAAGTGGGAAAATAGCCTGCTTAGGGAGAGGAGCTACCTGAGTAGCCATCTCGGCAGTAATCTTATTCTCTTCTGGGTGAACTCCACCAATTCTAAAAGTTCTCAAATTCATGATTATTCCTCCTTTTTCTTAACTGGGAAATTTACTTTTACGAGAGCACCTGTTGGGCATTCATCAACACACTTGGTACACATGCGGCACTTATTGAAGTCAACATAAGCCACATTGTTTTCGATGGTGATAGCATCAAACTTGCAGACCTTCTGACATTTACCGCATCCGATGCAAGCAACGCTACAAGCCTTCTTGGCAACAGCACCCTTGTCGTGGTTTACGCACTGAACGTAAACTCTACGGCCCTTAGGACCCTTCTTGCGGAGCTCGATGATATGACGTGGACAAGCGTTGGCGCAAGCACCACAACCCGTACACTTCTCTTCATCAACCTCAGGAATGCCAGTTTCAGGATTGATAGAGATTGCGCCAAACTGGCAGGCAGCCACGCAATCGCCACAACCCAGACAGCCGAACCCGCAGCCTGTTTCGCCAGCGCCACATGAATTCATAGCTGCACAAGTGTGCAAACCATCATACTCGGCAATGCGAGGACGATTCTCGCAAGTACCATTACAACGAACCACAGCCACCTTTGGCTCGGTATTGGCTACTGCCATACCTAAAAGGTCGGCTACCTTGCCCATCACGTCGGCACCACCTACCGGACACATCAGTCCATCGATAGAACCGGCATCAGCACCCTTCACCAGAGCTGCGGCCATACCAGAACATCCGGCAAAACCGCAACCACCACAGTTGGCACCTGGCAGAATCTCTCCTACCTGGCCCAAGCGAGGGTCTTCTTCGACGGCAAACTTCTTAGATACTCCGAAGAGAACCAGCGCTGCAATCAGCGCGATTGCTCCGAGAACCAAGACAGCAATCAAAATAAAATTCATAATTTTTTGTGTTTTGTTTTGTTATTTTCTTTGTTTTAAAATAAAGGCTCATCGCAGAAACCACAGGAGCACATCACGCACCCTATGTTTCTATAGAGAAGCTCAGCTTGTTTTTAAGTTTGTTTCTGAATAAGTAGAGCACCACATAGTATGGAATGAGAATGCCCAATGCCGAGAGCGCTGCGGCTCCCTCTGAGTGAGTAGCTTTCAGTACACCGACCAAAGCGATCACCATCAGTATCAGCGGCAAGAGATAGCCATAGAAACTGGCTCTGAAGCCTACAGCCGAATCAGCAGTCACCACCACGCTATCGCCTTTGTGGTAGAGAGACGCCTCTGAAGTAGAAACCTCAATCATCTTCTCTTTCGATTCAGATGCAGTACAATGAGCAGCCACCTTGCAAGCGCTGCAGGCTGACGACTGTACGATGCGAATGCACACACAACCTTCTTCTACGCTTTCTACGATGCCAGAATGTTTTATTTTGTTATTCATTTGTAATGTTGAGATTGCATTTTTGCAATTCAAGTGCAAAGATACTACATTATTTAGAAATGGCAAACAAAATCGAAAAGAAAATATAAAAAAAGAAGCGTAAACGTTATCTATACCCTGGAATCAGGCAGTTTGAGAACAAATTAAAAGCAAAAATGCTTTTTTTTTAGCAACTTCTTTTGGTGATATCAATTTTTTATGTACCTTTGCATTGATTATTAAAGAATTGATATGGAAACATTAGAGCAAACAATCATGCAAGTAGAGCGCTTTATCAGAAAAGTGGCTCAAAAGTTCCCAGCGCCAGAATCTGACGACGAGACTTCTCAAATGACCGACATCCACGTAAGGGTTTCGCAAGACAGTGGCGAACTCCTGGCCTTTGACGACGATGACAACGAGATTACCCGCTGCGTTGTTGAGCAATGGATAGAAAACAAGGATGAAGACTTCTACGACGAGGTAGCAAAGCTGCTTCGCGATGTATTGCGCAAACAGGCTGATATCATAGATCATCTCGGCATTCTCAAGCCATACAGCTTTGTGCTCGAAGATGAGGATAAAGAGCATATTGGCGAGCTCTATCTTGCTGACGATGATACGATCATTGTAGGTGGTGACTTGATGGAGAATCTGGACAACGATCTGGATAACTTCCTGAACGACCTGCTGAAAGAATAAAAAAATACAGGATGAAAGGACTACCCGCTCCCCCATCCCAACAAAATAAAAAACCGTTGCACTCTCTCCTATCGAGTACAACGGTTTTTCTGTTTTTAACGGTCTTTCCGTTTATATCATCTAACCAATCTAAAAAGAAATTTTCTTTTTCTTACCTTTACTTTCGTTTCCTACGCGGTCAAGAGCAGTTACTACATACACATATTTCTTGCCACTCACATAAGGGATGCGATAGAAATTATCATAAGTTACTGCCTGGAGTGCAGAAACATCATTGAGATTTACCTTAGCTCCTTTCTCAAAACGATAGATAGCAAAACGGTTCACCTGATCGCCCCACTTTTTCTTGCTAGCCTTAGGAGCCTTCCATACCAGCAGCGGACCTTTCTCGGTCCACATCAGCTTGACACCCTTTACCCCCTTTGGCGCCTTATTATCAAGGAAAGGCATAGAGGGTGGCAATGCTGGATACTTCCAATAATTGTTGCGGAGTGTATGTCCGATATTACCTACATTATCGGCAGCAGTCTGCGCATACCAGAGCACAGTGCCCTTCACATTATTCATCTGCTGATGCAAACGGTGCTTGGCAGGCAACTGATGACTGCGCGGATTGACTGGATCAGCAAACTTGGCTGTACGCTCTATATCTTCACCTATATATAATGGGCGGTTGCCAGCATGCTTATTCCACCAGGTTATGAGTGTCTTGTAATCGGCTGCACGATTGCCTATCTCCCAATAAATCTGAGGCACACAATAGTCTATCCAACCATTATTCACCCAAAGCAATACATCTGCATAAAGATCATCATAATTCTGGAGGCCGAAAGTTTCTGAACCATTAGGATCGGTACGCTTGTTGCGGTAGATTCCGAATGGAGAAACACCAAACTTAACCCAAGGCTTAACGGCATGAATGGATTCGCTGAGCTGCTTTACAAACCGGCTCACGTTATCACGGCGCCAATCACCTATGTTTCGCATGCCGCGCGACTGCTGGCGGAAGAGCTGCTGATCAGGAATCTGTCGTCCGGCCTCTGGATATGGATAGAAATAATCATCAATATGGAATCCATCAACATCATATCGGCTTACAATGTCCACAGCCACCTCGCAAATATAGTCGGCTGCAGCCTGCAACCCAGGGTTCAACAGCGTCAGCTTGCCATACTGAAAACAGAGATCAGGACGCCTCTTCACGATATTCTTCGGCGAAACCTGCTCATAGGAAGTTACGCTATGCTTGGCACGATAAGGATTAATCCAGGCATGAAGCTCCATGCCACGATTATGACACTGCTCTATCATCCACTGCAACGGATCCCAATAAGGAGAAGGAGCCTTTCCTTGCACTCCCGTAAGAAACTTGCTCCAAGGCTCTAAATCACTCTTATACAGAGCATCACACTCGGCTCGAACCTGAAAGATTATCGCATTCACGCCATCCTTCTGCAGTTCATCAAGCTGTCTGGTAAGCATCGCCTGGATCTGCTGCGTACTCTTGCCCAGATACTGTCCGTTAACGCACTGTATCCAGGCTCCACGAAACTCTCGTTTGTTCTGAGCCTTCATTGTTGCCGACGACATCAGCATCATTGCAACAACGAGCATCAAAATCGCTTTCAGTCTTTTCATCTGTTATCTGTTATTTATCAATTTTTTTTTTCCTTTTCATTCTACAGTTTGTTCTTCATCCCTCAGCTTCGGGAGTGAAATATGGTATCTTACAGCCAGCAATCGGATGGCGCAGACCACACTGAAAGCTACAATCACCGTAATATAGAGGCTCACACCCAGATAGCTCAATCCCCAATAAGCCAAACCACCGGCGACACAAGCCATCGCATAAATCTCCTTTCGGAAGATGACCGGCTCTTCATTAAGAAGTACATCGCGGATAACACCGCCTGCAGCACCCGTAATACAGCCCATGATGATGGCTACCCAAAAAGAGAAACCACATTCGAGCGACTTCTGGATGCCCGCAATATTGAAAAGCGCCAAGCCCAAGGTATCAAACAGAAACCAGGTATTGTCAAGACGCTTAAGATAGCGGTGGCAAGCAATCACTACCAACTGAGCAAACAGCGTACAAATCAGGTAGATAGGGCTCAACATCCAAAACGGACGCACACCAAGCATCACATCTCGTATGGTTCCACCACCTATGGCTACAGCCACACCACAAACAAAACCGCCCAGCCAATCATAGTGCTTACTTGCTGCCAGACGAATGCCCGAAAGGGCAAAAGCAAATGTACCGATGAATTCTATCACGCTATGAAGCGTGAGCACGAATTCAGGATCGCCATGTATCATCATTTTCTCGTATCAGTTAGTGTTCTAAATATCAATTTCTAATTATCCATATATCTATTCTAAATCACTAATTCTTGAATCTTTCTCCCCAACAGGTAACCATCCAGTTGTAGAGGCGCTCCTCGGAAGGCGAATGCTGCGCATGCCAGAAGCGGGCATCCTTCAATTCGTCTGGCAGATACTGCTGCTCTGTGAAATGTCCAGGATAATCGTGGGGATACTTATATCCGTCATGATAGCCCAAATCTTTCATCAGTTTGGTAGGAGCATTGCGGATGTGCAGCGGAACAGGCAGATTACCCGTTTGCCGTACAGTAGCCAGCGCATCATTAATGCCCAGATAAGCACTGTTGCTCTTCGGACTCGTGGCCAGATACACCACAGCCTCAGCAAGGGCGATACGCGCTTCGGGCCACCCTATCTTCATCACCGTATCGAAGGCAGCATTGGCAAGCAGGAGTGCATTCGGATTGGCAAGTCCCACATCCTCAGAGGCACTAATCACAACCCTACGGGCTATAAACTGCGGGTCTTCTCCTCCTTCTATCATCCTCGCCATCCAATAAAGCGCAGCATCGGGATCGCTTCCGCGAATACTCTTGATAAAGGCTGAGATAATATCATAATGCATCTCACCCTGTTTATCGTAAGCCAGCGGATTCTGCTGCAACTGCTCTTCTACCATCTTGTCGGTAATCACAATCTCTGAAGATCCGGCAGATTCTACCACCAGTTCCAGGATATTGAGCAGTTTGCGGGCATCTCCACCACTATATCGCAGCAGCGCGCCCGTCTCTTCCAACTTAATATTCTTTTCTCTGAGTTCTACATCCTGCGTAATGGCACGATGCAGAAGCCCTTCAAGATCAGCCTTTTCGAGCGGTTTGAGAACATAGAGCTGACATCTGGACAACAGCGGCCGAATCACCTCGAACGAAGGATTCTCGGTGGTAGCACCTATCAGCGTAACAATACCCTTCTCTACCGCACCCAAAAGCGAATCCTGCTGACTCTTGGAGAAACGGTGAATTTCATCAATAAACAATATAGGAGAAGCCGAATTAAAGAATCTACCACTCTTTGCTCTTTCTATCACCTCGCGGACATCCTTTACGCCACTGGTCACCGCGGAGAGGGTGAAGAACGGCACCTTGATGGTTTGTGCCACGATTTGAGCAAGGGTAGTCTTGCCCACTCCAGGGGGTCCCCAGAGGATAAAAGAGGATATGCGCCCTGCATCAATCATCTTGCGCAGCACGGCCCCCTCACCTACCAAATGCTGCTGTCCTACATAGTCAGCAAGCGTGTGAGGTCTCATTCTTTCAGCTAACGGTTCACTCATAGTACGTGCAAAGGTAATGAAAAAAATCGAATTCCAAATAAAAAAGTGACCAAAAACACAAAAAAACAGCAAGAAAATTTGGATATATAAAAAGAAGTACTTACTTTTGCACACACAAACACAATTGAAGATGAATAAAGATAAAATATTAACACTGAAGAATGTTACTAAAAGTAGCATTTGGGAATTGCAGGAGAACGATGTGTTCCGTCTTTGGGAAGCAGCAGAAAAGGATGCTGACCTCAAGGATTACCAGAACAAGTATATCGCAGTGATCCGCAGCGCATTCGAAATGGAACCAGTGACGGTAGACCGTCCTGAAGTGATTGACAAACTGATGGCACGCGGCTTTAAGATTGGCACTTTCCGTATCAACGACAAGAAAGAAAAGTATGCCATCAAAAAGCGCCCTATCATGCGTGTTACTGATCTTACTTACGAAAATGTAAGTCACATCACCGCCAATAAGCTCATCGAACTCTTGGAGCGCAACTTTGGTGGTGGCTGGGAGAGTCTGCCTCAGAGCATCCAGGACATCATCGAAAGTAATTTCGACATCAGCACAACTACTCTTCCTGCTGACCGCCTGAAAAAGCCAGGAGGTCTGTACGAGAAAAAGCTCGCCGATGACTACGAAGTGCTCGTGGTACCAAAAGGTTCTTGGGTAGAAGCTATCTTTGCCAAGGAGAAGCCAAAGGTAGAAAAGGTTCGCATGAGATTCGATGATGAGAATGATTTGAAACGCAACAACGACCTGCTCGACCCAGACGAGGATGAAGACGAGGATGCACCAGAAATCGAGGATCACTACAACGATCCAGATGAGGATGACGATGCATTCGATGACGACAAGCTTACTGAGGAAAGCTACCGTACTACCTTCGAAGACCCGGAGAACCTCGGTCTTGATGATGCAGAAGACGTAGCCGACGATGATTATTAATTCAGTTTATACATTATTATAATATAAAGAGAAATGAACGCATTAATTGGATTTGTTGCATTGATCGCTGTGGGCCTCGTAGGTTGGGCGATTGCAGAATTTAAGTACAAGGCTTTCACTTTCACTCGTTCAGAAAAGGACATCGAGGAAGAGAAAGAGCTTGAAGAGCAGAAACGCGCAGAGGGTTTCAAGGAGATGAACATCCGCGACATCATGCGCAAAAACTCAACCAATGGTTATAACGCAGTAGGTTAGTATTATGTTAATTTACCTATGCTTATGATACAGTATATCATCATAGCAATCATATTGGCGGCATGCGTCACGTATGCCGCCATTTGTATCTACCGCTCCATCAAACAAGCACGAGAGTGTAAAAACTATCAATGTTCAGGTTGCCCATTCGTTAAGAAATGCCAAAAGAACAAAAAGAAAGAGGCTACTCAACGGAAAGAACAAGAGTAGCTCTCATAAAAGAGCTGCTAAAACTACTTTTACTGTCATGCAACGAGGAAACCAGACAAAAAATAAAGCATTTCAGAACCCGTTCATTATGAGCAAGATACAAAGAAAGTGATTGTTTTAATTAAAAAAGTTGCATAAAAATTTGGTAGAACCAATAAAAAGTAGTACCTTTGCACTCGCAAATCAGAAATGATTATTCTACACAAGGTGTCTTAACCGAGCGGTTAGGTAACGGTCTGCAAAACCGTGTAGAGCGGTTCGACTCCGCTAGACACCTCATAAAAAAGGAAGTTCTTCAATAAGGACTTCCTTTTTTCATATCTATTCTCCCCCATTTTATTCCTCATTTCTAGGTATTCATCAAAACCCCCATTTTTAGGTATTGCACAATTATAAAAATCTTCGTACCTTTGCAACCGTAAATGATAAACATCAGAACTGAGGTTATCCTACGAGTAGGAATTGCCCCTTGCCAAAAGCAATTCTGGTGAACGTTTGAAACTTTTAGATAATTGAGACAAAGATAGAAATTAAAATCTTGTTCGCTAATAGAAATAATTCATAATGTTTTTGTATAATATGAGAAGGAGTGCTTGTGAAAGTACTCCTTTTATGTATTGGTTTACTACATGGCGATGCATTTTGTTCTATGTCACGACGCACAGACTTCTACATCGCCATGTAATTTCAAAGATATCGGGAGTTTTAAAAAAGCCTGTTACTATTTGATTTTAGCACCAAATGACTTTACAAACTTAATCTTCTTGCCTTTTGCGATGATTGGCTTCTTCCATTCACCACCCAAAATACGGATAACAGCCTTCTTGCCTACAGGAACCGCATCTACAGCCTTCTGCAAATCCATGAAATTGCCTCGACCTTCTGCAGAGACTACATAATCATAATGGCAGACATGAGACTTCAGCGCTGGCACCTGCTCAGCTACAGCATCAGCAAGCGCACCGGCAACCACACGTGCACCATATACATTATAATGGGTATTATCTTTCTTACCCTTAGGAACCTGCGGATTCTCGCCAGGCATAAACCACATATGTAATTTGCGGCTGCCTTCAATACCCATGCCCGTTTCTATATCGTGGGTAATCTTGGTAGCATCAACAAACGGAACATTCAGCTGCTTTGCTACATTGCGGGGAGCTATTACATAAGCTCCGTGGGTGTCGATAAGCGTATCGCTATTAATCTGCTCCTTTCCATCATATACTTTATTGCGAAGCTTCTCGTCATCATCATTCTTCAATTCTGCAGAATAATAGCAGCGACGAACCACCGCATTGAACAGTACAGGAATGCCACCCTTGGCACGGGTCTCATTTACATATCTGGCAAGGTTTGCATCAAAAGTAGATCCCGGATCAGTATGACGGTCAGGCATTGGCTTCTCATCGTTATGCCCAAACTGGATAAACACATAATCACCTGGCTTTATTCTATCCAAAACCTTTTTCCATCTTCCTTCATTGATAAAGCTCAAAGAAGAACGACCATTAACAGCATGATTGTCAACAATCACCTTGTCATCAAAAAAGCCTTGCAATACCATTCCCCATCCTCGCTCTGGACTATTTCTAAAACCGCCTTTCTCGGCAGCAGTAGAATCACCTATTACAAAAATCGTTGTTGTCTTTGTGCTGGATGTCATCAGCAACGCCAGTATGAATACATATAAAATAGCTTTTATTTTTTTCATTTGTCTGTAGTTTTTAGAAGTTACTAAAATTATAGTTAGGCATACACGCTAACACATAAAAAGCTCTCGCCCTGCCGCACTGCATATTCACATATACGAGCACGAGAGGACGAGAAAGAGAGTATTATTTATTTACTTTGGCTATCAATTCCTCGGCAGTAACCAAGGTTTGTTCGCCAGTTTCCATATTCTTAAGCGTAACCTTGCCCTGAGCCATCTCATTCTCACCTGCAAGCACCACAAACGGAATATTCTTGGCATTGGCATAGCTCATCTGCTTCTTCATCTTCGCCTTATCAGGGAAGATTTCGGTACGGATACCGGCTGCACGAGCTGCACTTACTATAGGCAGGCAGTAAGCTGTCTCCTTTTCACCGAAGTTGATAAACAGTACCTGAGTAGCATTTACAGCCTCCTTCGGATAAAGGTCGAGCGCACCTAACACATCATAAATACGGTCAGCACCAAAACTGATACCAACACCGCTCAAACCTGGCAAACCGAAAATGCCGGTAAGGTTGTCATAACGACCACCACCTGTAATACTTCCCATTGGAGTATCAAGCGCCTTCACCTCGAAGATTGCACCCGTATAATAGTTCAAGCCACGAGCCAGAGTGAGATCCAGTTCTATCTCGTTGTTCAAGCCAAGAGTCTTCAAGGTATCGAGGATAAACTTGGTTTCCTCTACACCCTTTAAACCAACTTCTGAACCTTCGAGAACCTTCGCTATCACTTCAAGTTTCTCATCATTAGTTCCTGACAATGAGATGATTGGCTGCAACTTCTCAATGGCATCTTCAGAAATGCCGTCATTACGCAACTCTTCGTTTACATTGTCAAGTCCGATTTTATCAAGCTTATCGATGGCCACTGTGATATCTACAATCTTCTCAGCCTCGCCGATAACCTCTGCAATACCGGTAAGAATCTTGCGGTTATTAATCTTGATGCATACACGAACACCAAACTTAGTGAACACGGTATCAACAATCTGCATCAACTCGACCTCATTCAGGAGAGAATCAGAGCCAACCACATCGGCATCACACTGATAGAACTCACGGTAACGTCCCTTCTGAGGGCGGTCTGCACGCCATACTGGCTGAATCTGATAACGTTTGAAAGGCATCTGCAACTCCTCGCGGTGCTGCACTACGTAACGTGCGAAAGGAACTGTCAGGTCATAACGAAGACCCTTCTCACAAAGTTTCGCTGCTAATTTGAGTGATCCAAGAGAATGAATATCCTCATCGCTCACCTTATTCATATAGTCGCCTGAATTCAATATCTTAAAAAGCAGTTTATCACCCTCTTCACCATACTTGCCCATCAAAGTCTGAAGGGTTTCCATGGCAGGGGTTTCAATCTGCTGGAATCCATAAAGAGCATACACTTCCTTGATGGTGTTGAAGATATAGTTGCGTTTCGCCATCTCAACAGGACCAAAATCTCTCGTGCCCTTTGGTATACTTGGTTTCTGAGCCATTTATTAATGTTTAATATGAATGTTAAATGTTTAATGTCTAGCGCCATGTAAACCCCTCAAAGTAAACATTAAACACTAAACATTAAACACTATATAAATTACTTGCGTACAATAGTCTGAGCACGGTCTGGACCGATAGAAATGATACCGATCTTAGTCTCAAGGAACTCTTCTACGAAAGCAATATAATCCTTGAACTCCTGTGGGAACTGATCTTCAGATGTGAACTTAGTCATATCTGTCTTCCAGCCCTTGAACTCCTTGTAAACAGGTTCTACATCATCGATTTCGTATGGGAAATCTGTTGTAACAGAACCATCCTTCAACTTATATGCCACGCATGCCTTGATGGTATCGAAGCCATCGAGCACGTCGCTCTTCATCATGATAAGCTCGGTAACACCATTCACCATGACAGAATACTTGAGCTGTACAAGATCGCACCAGCCACAACGACGCTCACGACCGGTAACAGCACCATACTCATGACCGAGGTCACGGATCTTGTCACCAGTCTCATCGAAAAGCTCTGTAGGGAATGGACCTGCACCAACACGTGTACAGTAAGCCTTCATGATACCATAAACATTGCCGATGCGGTTAGGACCGATACCCAGACCTATGCAGGCACCTGCACAGATAGTATTAGAAGAAGTAACGAATGGATAAGAACCGAAATCAACATCGAGCATAGTACCCTGCGCACCCTCGCAGAGGATATCCTTGCCAGAACGGAGCACCTTATTGATTTCTACCTCGCTATCAATAAGTTTAAACTGCTTCAAGTATTCGATGCCCTCCATCCAGGTCTTCTCAACCTCTGTGATATCGAAGTCGGTATAACCGAGACTTGCGATGGTTTTGAGATGAGCAGCCTTGTGAGCAGCATACTTCTCCTCGAAATTGTCAAGGATATCGCCTACGCGAAGACCGGTACGGCTAACCTTGTCAGTATAAGTAGGACCGATACCCTTACCAGTAGTACCTACCTTGTTCTTTCCCTTAGAAGCCTCGATAGCAGCATCGAGTACACGGTGAGTAGGCATGATGAGATGTGCCTTCTTAGAGATGTAAAGACGGCTCTTCAAATCATGACCGCTCTTCTCAAGATCCTTAGCCTCACCCATAAAGAGGTCTGGAGCCAAAACTACACCATTGCCGATGATGTTCACCTTACCACCTTGGAAAATACCAGAAGGGATAGAGCGAAGCACATACTTCTCGCCCTCAAACTCCAATGTATGTCCAGCATTAGGACCACCCTGGAAACGAGCAATGACATCATACTTAGGGGTCAACACGTCAACCACCTTACCTTTACCTTCATCGCCCCACTGCAAACCCAGCAGGACATCTACTTTACCTGTGTTCATTTTTTATCTTTTTATCTTGATACTTATTCTTTTTTGCGTTTGCGAGTCATCTTGCTTTGACAGCCGCTGCATACGCCATAGATGTAAAGAGCATAAGCATCTTTACGAAAGCGCTGCATCCTGATATCCTTCACAGCTGCCGTAACCTGCGGTGCTACAATTTCGGTTACCTTGCCACAAATCGTGCAAACCTGATGCACATGATTGTCCTCGCTATAACTGGCCTCATACTTGGTGCCGTCTGCCAGACTGTGCTTTACCACAAGCCTTAGTTCCAGGAACAGATGCAATGTGTTATAAAGCGTAGCCCTGCTAACGCGAAAATTCTTTTTCAGTAGCTCTCTGCCCAAATCTTCTATCGAGAAATGCTCTCCCATAGAATAAATGGTGTCAAGGATAGTGGAACGCTCCGGAGTGCGCCGGTGATGATTGCTCTCCATATAATTGTCCAAAACCTCATGAGCTTTTGCTAAAATTTCTTCACTCATAATCCTTGTTAGTTACATAAAACGCACAAAGATACTCATTATCTACGACATAGAACAATATTTAATTTTAAAAAATCTAAATTTGCCTCAATTCCTCATAGATACGCTGAACCGGAAGCCCCATCACATTAAAATAACTCCCCTTCAACCCCGTACAACCTATGTAACCAATCCATTCCTGAATACCATAGGCGCCGGCTTTGTCAAACGGCTGATAATGATTTATATAATAACTGATTTCATCATCAGAAAGCGGTTTGAACGTCACTTCTGTTGTTACTGAAAAGGAACGCTGCTTATGCTGGGTAGTAAGACAAACACCTGTAACTACATGATGCGTCTTTCCGCTCAACATCTTCAGCATTCGTCTGGCATCTTCAACATCACGAGGCTTCCCGAGAATGACTCCCTTTCCTTCCTGGTCATTCTGTTCGCCAGCTGTTGGCGCAATCACAACCGTATCTGCTGTAAGAATCAAAGTTTCTGACTCGTCCAACTCTTCAACACTATTATTTCCGTTCAAAAGCGGACGATAAGCCTCAGCCTTTTTCTTGCAAATGAATTCTGCCACCTGATAAGCATCGAGGTCAGCAGGATAACTTTCATCAATACCACTAATCACCTTCACCTCAAAAGGAATATCCAAACCTGCCAGAAGTTCCTTGCGACGAGGCGAATTACTCGCCAAAATGATCTTATAATTCATCTATTTTAAACCTTATTTCTTTGAACTTTATGATTAAAATTCAGTTGCAAACTTTCTACTACAAACTATCAACTTTCAACTATTAACTAAATTCTACCAGCCAAACGCCTTAGCATCTGAAAGCCATAAACCCTTGGCTCTCAATACCTGTTCTACGACGTCACGTCCCACGCCATCACCTCCGTTACAAGCCGAGATATAAGTAGAAATTTCTTTAATATCGGAGCATGCATCTGCTGGGCAACATGGACATCCGCAACGACGCATTATCTCATAATCAGGAATATCATCACCTACATATATTATTTCCTCATCTGTAATTGAATATTTCTGCTTGAACTCCTCATAAGTCTTTATCTTTACAGAACACCCCATGAAGATATCCTCTACACCAAGATTTTCATAGCGTACCTGTATGGCATGAGAATTACCGCCTGTCAGAATTACGATACGAACACCTTTCTTCTGAGCCAGCTGAATGGCATAGCCATCTTTGATATTAACAGTACGCAAAGGTTCGCCGGCACTGGAAAGCGTGATGGTCTGTCTTGAAAGTACTCCATCAACATCAAAGATGATTGCTTTTATTTTATTTAAATCGTAATTAATCATAATTGTTTCTGTTTTTTGTACTGAAAAATCCTAACTGCAAACTTAAACCGATAACAGTTTTATCTCTTGAACTTGAATATGCTTTTGCTCATCATTTCATAAATCTGCAGTAGTTCTGGCTGTTTTTCAAGGAGTTGCATTTGTTTCTCCATTACGTTCCGATCATCACGAATAGCCGGTCCTGTCTGCACTTCAGCTGCCGAATGCGAAGAAGCCTTGTCCATAGTTTCCATAACCAGAGGACGGAGAACACTGCCAGGAATATGATGATTTTCGAGAATCTGCTGGCCTATAGCTACGCAATGATTCGCAAAATTACAAGCAAAAACAGCTGACAGGTGCAGATACTTACGATTATCAGAATCCAATTCATAGACACTACGAGAAATCTGTTCTGCCAACCTCTTCAGGAAAGAAGTTTCGGAAGCATCACACCCCTCAATGAAAATAGGAATATTTTCGAATGCAACCTTTTTATCTTTCGTAAATGTCTGCATCGGATAAAATACGCCATAATGACGGGCATAATCTTTGAAAACATCCATCGGCATGGAACCAGCTGTATGAACAAACATCTTATCTTCTCTTCCTTTGCATAGTTCAGGAATAAGCATTTCAAGCGCATCATCCTTCACTGAAACTATGTACAAATCTGCATCACAGACCACCTTACTCATCTCATTGACAGGCTCACAATTCACCTTCTCAGCCAATAGAGAGGCCGACTCCCTAGTTCTACTGAAAACTTGCACAATCTGATGTTCTGATTGCGATATTTCGAGCGCAAGATTGGTAGCAAGATTACCTGCCCCAATAAACACTATTTTCATACGTAATTTTGTTTAAAGTTTTACTTTTTATGCAAAAATACTAAAAAATAACGATAGAGAAGCCCTTTTTCTTGCTTTTTTATGATAAATTTATTATTTTTGCCTTCGTGAGAAAATATGATGTAGAAATATATGGTAAACTGGAAGAAATGCCGCATTTATTGGAAGGCGACTTTTTTCATAGCTTGGAGCTTTTTCAGATTCTTGAAAAAACACCCGGCATAACCCCTTTTATGGCTGTCGCCACACAGGAGAACAAGGTAGTAGGACAAATGCTCGTCATCCTCTATCACCGCAAATCATTATTCCCACCTTATTTATATACGCACGCACACGCGTACGGAGAGGGACTTTATGCACTCGATGCTGAACAGAATGCTATTTTCCCATTGTTACTCCGCAGCATAACTATTCACTTACACAAACGACTCTGCTTTTACATCGAGTTCTCCCGAATGAGCAAAAAGATGCTGGGTTACCGGGAATTCAGAAAATTGGGCTATGTACCTATTGCCTGGCAAGAGATACATAACTCCCTACACAGCAAACTTCCCCAAGAGCGACTCTCAGACAAACAAATTGCTATGATTGAAAAAATGAAGAAAAAGGGAATAAGTTGTAGAGAGGCAACTTCACCCGAAGACATCCATCGTTATCACCAGTTGCTCAAAAATTATTATCGGCTGAAACTTCGCCGTTTTGTTCCTGACGAAACATTCTTTCAGAAACTGAGTACAAGTAGCAATGCCAGAAACGTCATCATCACCTATAAGGACAAAGTGATTGGCGGCTATACCTGCATCTACAACCAAGGCAATGCCTTTCTTTGGTTTTCTGCATTCAAGAGAAAGACTTACATCCATCTGCATCCGGACACAATGACCATCTGGCAAGCACTCTCTGATGCACAGGAGCAGGATGCCCAACACCTCCACTTTATGGACGCAGGACTTCCGCTTAAGAGTAATCTCTACCGTGAATTCATTCTCGGTTTCGGAGGCAAACCTGTCACCAAGTTTCGCTGGTTCCGCTTCTATCCAAAAGTTATAAACCCGCTCCTCCACTGGCTATACAAGGAGTAAGGAGAAGAGGTTCCGTGAGCCTATATAAAGCATCTCCGAAACCTCTTTCTCTTTTTTAAGCGTAATTACACATACGCTCAAAAAGTACATTTTGTATATTAAAGCCAACGCCTCTACTCTTTCAAAGCACGGTCAAGCTGCTCCAAGCCGCGCTCTGTACAGAATCCACGAATCAGGCACAAAATATAATTGTCGTATATCTCCTGCATCGAATGAACACGATAGAGCTGATGGTGCATGATTTCCTCCATCATCACATGTCCTACGTCCATAACAACATTGAAGTCTACATCCTTACGGAAAAGCCCCTCCTTTACACCAGCCTCAAAGAAACGTACACTCTCCTCCCGTTCATGAGCATGATTTTCCTGGAAGAATTTCACTACACGAGGCATCTTATGAACCTCCTCATAAAAAAGAACGCCCACCATCCCATTGCGCTCCATCTGCAATTTATAGACATAGCTGATAATATCTATCACATTCTTCGCTTGGGTCTTGGCGAAATTCTCTAACTTCGAACGATTTTCTTCTAGCTGACGCATCATACCAGCAAGCAACAATTCTTCTTTGTCACCAAAAATCTCGTACACAGTTCTCTTAGATACATGAAGTCCCTGTGAGATTTCATCCATCTTAACAGCTTTTACACCACGCTTATAGAATTCAGGCATCGCATAAGAGATAATTCTGTCTTTCAGTTCTTGTCTATATTGATTGATTTCTGTCATTTTACTTGTTTGAAGACTATTTTTGTGCAAAGATACAAAAAAAATCAAAAAACCATTCTTTTTTACTAAGTTTTTTTGTACCTTTGCACAAACTTTTAAATTTCGTGCGAAAAATCCACGAATATGAAAGAAAAATAAACTCTAAACCAATATATCGTTATGGTAAAAATTACAAAAGAGGCGGCTTTAAGTTATCACGAGACTGGTCGTCCTGGCAAGATTGAGGTTAAGCCAACAAAACCTTATCACACACAAACGGATCTGAGCCTTGCTTATTCTCCTGGCGTGGCATTCCCATGTCTTGAGATCCAGCAGAACCCAGACGATGCATACAAGTATACTGACAAGGGTAACCTGGTTGCTGTTATCAGTAATGGTACAGCAGTGCTCGGACTTGGCGATATCGGTGCCATGAGCGGAAAGCCAGTGATGGAAGGTAAGGGATTGCTTTTCAAGATTTACGGCGGTGTGGATGTCTTCGATATTGAAATCGATGAAAAAGACCCAGAAAAGTTCTGTGAAACCGTAGAGAAAATCGCTCCTACATTTGGTGGAATCAACTTGGAGGACATCAAGGCACCTCAATGTTTCTACATCGAGGAGCGCCTGAAAAGAACTCTCGATATCCCTGTAATGCACGATGACCAGCATGGTACTGCTATCATCTCTGCAGCAGGTTTGAAGAACGCTCTTGAGGTAGCTGGCAAGAACATTGCCGATGTGAAGATTGTCGTAAATGGTGCTGGTGCAGCTGCTATCAGCTGTACAAAACTCTACGTAGCACTTGGTGCACAGGTAAAGAACATCGTTATGCTCGACTCTAAGGGTGTCATTACCAGCGACCGCGAAAATCTGACAGAGCAGAAAAAGCTCTTTGCAACAGACCGCCGCGATGTCCATACACTCGAAGAGGCTGTGAAAGGCGCCGATGTATTCGTAGGCCTCAGCAAGGGTAACGTGCTCTCCAAGGATATGATTCGCTCTATGGCAGACAACCCTATCGTTTTCGCTCTTGCCAATCCAGTACCTGAGATCAGCTACGAGGACGCTATGGACAGCCGCCCTGACGTATTGATGTCAACTGGCCGTTCAGATTATCCTAACCAGATTAACAATGTAATCGGTTTCCCATACATCTTCCGTGGTGCACTCGATGTTCACGCCCGTGCTATCAACGAAGAAATGAAGATGGCTGCTGTTCATGCAATTGCCGATTTGGCTAAGCAGCCGGTTCCTGATGTGGTAAACGATGTTTACCACGTTAACGACCTTACATTCGGTCCTAAATACTTCATTCCGAAACCTGTAGATCCACGTTTGATTACAGAAGTTTCTGCTGCCGTAGCTAAGGCTGCAATGGAAAGTGGTGTGGCTCGCACCCCTATCACAGACTGGGAGAAGTACAAGCAGGATTTGCGCCAGCTGCTTGGTCAGGAGACCAAACTGACCCGCAAACTCCACGATACAGCGCGCCTTCACCCACAGCGTGTAGTATTCGCAGAAGGTGGCAACCCAACTATGCTGAAGGCTGCAGTCCAGGCAAAGCAAGAGGGTATCTGCCAGCCAATCCTGTTGGGTAACCCAGACCGTCTGAACCGTGTTGCTAGCCGTTTGAAACTTGACCTTTCAGATATTGAGATTGTAGATATGCGTGCCGATAACGAACAGGGCCGCCGTGCAAAGTTTGCCAAGCATCTGGCAGAGAAGCGTGCTCGCGAGGGCTACAGCTTCGAGGAAGCTTATGATAAAATGTACGAGCGCAACTACTTCGGTATGTCAATGGTAGAACAGGGTGATGCTGACGCATTCATCACTGGTCTTTACACAAAGTACAGCAATACTATTAAGGTGGCAAAAGATGTAATTGGAATTCGTGAGCCATATAAGACTTTCGGTACCATGCATATCCTTAACACCCAGAAGGGTATTTATTATATCGCAGATACGCTCATCAACCGCCACCCAGACGAAGATGTGCTGATTGATGTTGCCAAGCTGTCTGCAGGTACAGTGAAGTTCTTCAACGAAGAGCCGGTTATGGCCATGTTAAGCTACTCTAACTTCGGTACAGACAATATTGGCTCACCTGTTAAGGTAAAGAAAGCCGTTGCTGAGATGCAGAAGGAGTTCCCGGAACTCGCTATCGATGGTGAAATGCAGGTAAACTATGCACTCAACAAGGATCTGCGCGATGAGAAGTATCCATTCTCCCGCCTCAAGGGCAAAGACGTCAACACTTTGGTGTTCCCTAACTTGAGTAGCGCCAATGGTGCATACAAACTTCTCCAGGGTTTGAATCCTGAAGCTGAGATTATCGGCCCTATCCAGATGGGATTGAATAAGCCTATCCACTTCACTGACTCAGAAAGTAGTGTACAGGATATTGTAAACATCACAGCAGTAGCTGTCATTGATGCTTATGTAGAGAAAATCAAGAAGCAGAAGTAATCACTTCTTTTTCCTGATTCAAACAAACAGAATAAGATAATAGTATCTTCCATAAACAGGTTGGCACTTCTGCGCCAACCTGTTTTTATTTTCTCTTCTTCACTACTCGTCTCGAAAGTTCGTCTCTTTATACTTTTGAAGATATCTAAACAAAAAAACAACAGAATTGCAATCGATTACGCAGCCTTTCTCACTAAAATAAGTTAATTTATGCCATTGTGTGCCCACACAATAGAATTATAACAAAAATAATCAAATAAATATTTGGTGATTTGAAAAATATCATGTACCTTTGCAGCCAGTTATCCTGAAAACAATCTTTTTACCTTAATGGAAACTAATACCTATTGAAGATTTGGAGCGGTAGCCTGTGAAGGTCATCGCTTTTTTCTTTTTATACACCTCCTCCATCAAATAGCATATAGCATATATTGTCCCAAGAAGAAAGTATACAATTAAAAGGTAATATCACTTGAGTCGGAAGACTTGCTGACTGCAGTCAGCAGACCTGTCGACTATAGTGAGCAGACCTGCTGACTAGGCTCAGCAGAGCTGCTGACACTAGTCATAACTTTAACGAAGGTATCTTCTTGAACCAGAGAAGTCGTATCCTTAAACCTAAGAAGACATCTCCTTGAACCAGAGAAGACATATCATTGAGCCAGAGGAGACATATCATTGAACCTAAGGAAGTATATTATTGAACCCAATAAAGAACATTATACTATTCACGAGTCCCTTATCTGGTAGCAAATAATCGGTATTCTTATAAAAAACAGGCTTTTCTGTTAAATCTTTCTAAAAAACAATCTTTATTTCCCCAACATTTTGTTCATATCAAAGATAATTTGTAATTTTGCACCCCGAATGCTCATGGATTGGGCAAATGTTACAGAAAAGTTTAGTTCGAAGGGGCTCAAAGAAGATCCGGCACAATGCAGGACGCCTCCCGAAGAAACCCGTTTATATAATTAATTTAATGTACGCAATTGTAGAAATTAACGGTCAGCAGTTCAAGGCTGAGGAGGGCAAGAAGCTCTTCGTACATCACATCAAGGATGTTGAGGCAGGTCAGACTGTTGAGTTCGACAAGGTTTTGCTCGTTGACAAAGACGGCTCAATCACTGTCGGTGCACCAGCTGTAGAGGGTGCAAAAGTAGTAGTAGAAGTAGTGAACCCACTCGTAAAGGGTGACAAGGTAATCGTCTTCAAGATGAAGCGCCGCAAGGACTATCGCAAGAAGAACGGTCATCGTACTCAGTTCACTGAAGTATCAATCAAATCTGTAATCGCTTAAAATTAGGAGGAATTAGAAAATGGCACATAAGAAAGGTGTTGGTAGTTCTAAGAACGGCCGTGAATCAGCTTCACAAAGATTAGGCGTTAAGATCTGGGGTGGTCAGAGCATCATCGCAGGTAACATCATCGTTCGCCAGCGTGGTAACAAGCACTTCCCAGGTGAGAATGTAGCTCAGGGTAAGGATGATACATTGTATGCTTTGGCAGATGGTATCGTTTACTTCCACAAGGGCCGCAAGGACAAGAGTACAGTTTCTGTTCTCTCTCCAGAGGTTTACGCTGAGAAGACCAAAAAAGCTGACGCTTAATTTTTAAAGTTTTAGAAAAAACTATTCCAAACAAACAACATAGAAGCCTGCTCATACCTAGAGCAGGCTTTCTTCGTTTATATAAGTTTTTAGGCAAGGATTACACCACCCCCTTTCTAAGCTCCTTAACCCTATAAAACCACAAAAAAACTTTAATTCTACCCTTCCCTGTAAAAAAGTCAGCATTTTTTTACGCTATCACAAATATTTTTTGTACTTTTGCCTACAAATAGTAAATTATTTAATTAAAAGACATTTTATGCTTACACTTAAACTTATCAGTGAGGAAACTGAACGTGTAGTTAAGGGTCTCGAAAAGAAGCATTTTCCAAATGCTCGTGAGGCCGTAGAGAAAGTTTTGGAGTACGACAAGATTCGTCGTGAAGCTCAGCAGAAGTTGGATAACAACAAGCAGCAGGCAAACCAGTTTGCTAAGCAGATTGGTGCCCTTATGAAGGAAGGTAAGAAAGAGGAAGCTGAGAGCGCAAAGGCTCAGGTAGCTATGCTCAAGGCAGACGCTAAGGCTCTTGAAGAGATCATGGAGAAAGCACAGAACGATATGACCAACCAGTTGCTCGAAATTCCTAACATCCCTTGCGAGCAGGTTCCTGAAGGTAAGGACGCAGCCGACAACGTTGTTGTGAAAGAAGGCGGCGAAAAGCCAAACCTCGGCGAGGATGCTCTCTGCCATTGGGATCTCTTGAAGAAGTATAATCTTGTAGATTTCGACCTCGGCGTTAAGATTACTGGCGCAGGTTTCCCTGTATATATCGGCAAGATGGCTCGTTTCCAGCGTGCGCTTGAGGCATTCTTCCTCGATGAGGCTCGCAAGAGCGGATATCTGGAGATTCAGCCTCCGTACGTAGTAAACGAGGACTCTGGTCGTGGTACCGGTCAGTTGCCAGACAAGGAAGGTCAGATGTATCATGCTAATCTGGATAATCTCTTCCTTATCCCTACTGCTGAGGTTCCTGTAACCAACATATTCCGCGATGTTATTCTCGATGAGAAAGATCTCCCTATCAAGCGTTGTGCTTACTCAGCCTGTTTCCGTCGTGAAGCAGGTAGCTATGGTAAGGACGTTCGCGGTTTGAACCGCCTGCACCAGTTCGACAAGGTAGAGATTGTTCGCATCGATAAGCCAGGTCACTCTTACGAGAGTTTGAACGAGATGCTCGACCATGTTGAAGGTCTTTTGAAGAAGTTGGAATTGCCATACCATATCCTCCGTCTCTGCGGTGGTGATATGAGCTTCACCTCTTCTATCTGCTACGACTTCGAAACATGGAGTGCTGCACAGGGTCGCTGGTTGGAAGTTTCATCAGTATCTAACTTCGAGAGCTACCAGGCTAACCGTCTCCACTGCCGCTATCGCCATACAGATGACAAGAAGATTGAACTTTGCCACACATTGAATGGTTCAGCTCTTGCTTTGCCACGTATCGTAGCAACCATCTTGGAGAACAATCAGACCCCAGAAGGAATCCGCGTACCTAAGGTATTGGTTCCATACTGTGGTTTCGAGATGCTTGATGACAAAAATTTCGATTAATTTGAAGTATCGGTAAGACTTTCAGTTTTTCTCGATTATACAAAACATTCGAAAAACAAAAATAACATATATTGTACGAGGATAACTTCGACTGCCACAAAGGTAGCCGATGTTATCCTTTTGCATTTTTATGTACCATGAAGCAAACTCTAAACAGCTAACCAGAAATATTAATATATCAGCATTAAGAAATTTAATAGCCCATGAACAAGATTATCAAGAAAGTACAATACTCAGAGAAAGTATTCCGCTTCGATGTAGAAGCACCGCTTATAGCCAAGAGCCGAAAGGCAGGTAACTTTGTTATCATCCGTGTAGACAACAACAGCGAGCGCATGCCGCTGACCATCGCTGATGCTGACATTGAGAAAGGAACCATCACACTGGTTGTGCAGAAGGTAGGTCTTTCATCTACCAAACTCTGTGCATTGAATGAAGGCGATGAGATTCACGACGTGGTGGGACCACTTGGAAATCCTACACATATCGAGAACTTCGGAACAGTCATTTGTGCCGGAGGTGGTGTAGGCGTAGCTCCTATGCTCCCTATCATCAAGGCACTGAAAGCCGCAGGAAACAGAGTCCTTTCCGTAATTGCGGGTAGAAACAAAGACCTCGTGATTATGGAAGATGAAGTGCGTGCATCTAGCGATGAACTCATCATCATGACCGATGACGGAAGTTACGGCGAGAAGGGTGTTGTAACCGTAGGAATCGAGAAGTTTATCAATCAGGAGCATATCGATAAGGTTTTCGCTATCGGTCCTCCTATCATGATGAAGTTCTGCTGTCTCCTGACCCAGAAATATAATCTTTCCACAGACGTTTCGCTCAATACCATCATGGTGGATGGAACCGGTATGTGCGGTGCCTGCCGCCTGACCATCGGTGGCAAGACCAAGTTTGTCTGCATCGACGGTCCTGAGTTTGACGGCGCTCTGGTAGATTGGGACGAGATGTTCAAGCGCATGGGCACTTTCAAGGATGTTGAACGCGAAGAGATGGAACACTTCGAAGAGCACCTTGCAACTGTAGACGCAGAAAAGAAGAAAGAAACTACGGATGTAATCATGGACGTAGAACCTACAGATGCGAGCATCGAAGAGTTGACCGACCGTAACGCTGAGTGGCGCAAGGAGTTACGCGCTTCGATGAAAGCAAAAGAACGTACAGCTATAGAGCGCGTAAAGATGCCAGAACTTGACCCTCTTTATCGTGCCACAACCCGTACGGAAGAGGTAAATATCGGTTTAACCAAGGAAATGGCTTTGACCGAAGCCAAGCGCTGTCTCGACTGTCCTAAGCCTACCTGTATGGAAGGTTGTCCGGTAAGCATCAACATTCCTTCCTTCATCAAGAACATTGAGCGGGGCCAGTTCCTTGCCGCAGCCAAGGTTTTAAAGAACACCTCTGCCCTACCTGCCGTTTGCGGACGAGTTTGTCCACAGGAAAAGCAATGTGAAAGCAAGTGTGTACATCTCAAGATGAACGAGCCTGCTGTAGCTATCGGATACCTGGAGCGTTTTGCTGCCGATTACGAACGCCAGAGTGGAAACATCTCTGTACCAAAGTGCGATGAACCTAATGGCATCAAGATAGCCGTAGTTGGTTCAGGACCTTCCGGATTGAGTTTTGCAGGCGATATGGCAAAGAAGGGATTCGACGTTACCGTCTTTGAAGCATTACACGAGATTGGCGGTGTATTGAAATATGGTATTCCTGAATTCCGTTTGCCTAATGCTATCGTAGATGTAGAGATTAAGAATCTTCAGAAGATGGGCGTAAAGTTCATTACAGACTGCATCGTTGGCAAGACCATTTCCGTAAAAGATCTGGAAGAACAAGGATTCAAGGGAATCTTCGTTGGCTCAGGTGCGGGTCTGCCCAACTTCATGAATATTCCTGGAGAGAATGCCTTGAACATCATGTCTTCTAACGAATATCTTACCCGTGTAAACCTGATGGATGCAGCCAATCCTCATAGCGACACCCCTATCAACTTGGGTAAGAAGGTGGTTGTTGTAGGCGGCGGAAATACAGCTATGGACAGTTGCCGTACTGCAAAACGACTCGGAGCAGACGTAACCTTGGTATATCGCCGTTCGGAGGCAGAAATGCCTGCCCGACTCGAAGAGGTGAAGCATGCCAAGGAAGAAGGAATCAACTTCTTTACATTGCACAATCCTAAAGAATATGAGGCAGACGATAAGGGCGCAGTAAAGGCTGTAGTCCTCGATGCGATGAAGCTTGGCGAACCTGATGCCAGCGGCCGTCGTCGTCCAGAAGCTACAGGAGAGACCATCACGCTGGAGTGCGACCAGGTAATTGTTGCCGTAGGAGTAAGTCCTAATCCACTCGTTCCACAGAGTATCGAAGGCTTGGAACTCGGCCGGAAGAACACCATTGCCGTAAACGACCAGATGCAGAGTTCCATCGAAGAAATCTACGCTGGCGGCGATATCGTACGAGGAGGAGCCACAGTAATCCTTGCCATGGGAGACGGCAGAAAGGCCGCTCTCAATATGAGCGAAAAATTATTGAATAAGAAATAAGAAAACAGGAAACAATAAAGGGCAGCCATGCATCACGCAGACTGCCCTGTCCTTTTCTCGTATGTAATGTTATAAAATGAAATGTAGTTCGTACATATCTTTATTAATAATTGGACTCAAACACTATTTCAGATTAATACGGAGTCCGAACTGGAGATTAAAATTCCACTTCTTATCTTTAAACGTATTTTCTATTTCGCTGCCATTATCAAAATAATATTTTGCACCTGGCTCAATATAGAAGCCCACTTGTGGTGTAACATCATACTGTGCACCAAGCGAAGCCTTACCCGAGAACTGAACGCCATCACGTTTCACGTCCTCTTTATGACCAGAAACCTTTGTATCATTCTTTACGTTGAAATCGGCTTCTCCACCCGCCATTACGTACGCATGAAAACCTCCCGTGCTCCAAACCTCATAGTTTAAACCAAGTGGAACACCCACATAATGCAAAACCTGATGTGTATCAAATTCTGAAACACCATAAGATTTGAAATCAGAAGCAACACGCGTATATACGACACCGGTACTCAAAGACAAACGAGGCGCAAGTCCGATACCAACCTGAGCACCTATAGCCAAAGGAGCATGATGTTTCGCTTCAACATATTTCGGCATTGCATATCTTAAAGGAGAAGCAGCAGCTAGGAAAACGCCATGATCAGCAAAGCCACCACCAGCAAGAAGATCTGAAGACGCATACATGCCGTTTGACATTCCATCACTGCCAGAGCCCAGACTTACATTCTCTGCATACAGGTTCATGGTCCAGTTCTGTTCATACTTGTCCTTATAACTGCGTTCAAAATGACCATCCTGCGCCCTGCCTGCATAAAGCTTCTGCCCACCATCTGCTTCCAACGGCTTGGTTGCATGATTAGAAGAAACGGCCATCTGTCTTTCAGAATCCTCATTTTGCTTTTGCAAAACAGATAATTCCCGACCATTTACCTCTGCATTAACAGACTGTTCTGGCATTTCTACCTCTGCTGCAAACATTACTTTATTATCAGCAGCAACAGTCCTCTCCTGGAAAGAGACAGAAGATTTACTATGGTTCAATTGACGCCCCGATGAATGGCGATTCACCTGATGTGCAGATGCATTGTTTTCAGCAAGCAAGATAGCATTTTCACTTCCTGCCGATTGTGCTTCTGCACGGACAGCAGAAGAAGTCCTGCTTGAACCTGATGCTGTAGAGAAAGAACTCTGAACAGCTAAGTTAGCCTGTCCCGATTCATCATCATGCAGATAAACATAACTGCCTCCTACTCCCAATAAAGCAATCGCTGCAGCTACTGACCATCTTTTCAAGACAACATAACGAGTCTGTGGTCTCTTCTTTACATCAGTTTCCTCATCACCAACCTTTTTAGACTGAGCAAGCGATTGTTCTATCTCAGCCCACAAGTCGTGGCTGACAGGCTCTTGGTAGTCAGCCAACTGATCTCGAAGTTTATTTGTCCAATCGTTACTCATTACTTTTCTCATTTATATGATTCAACTCTTTATTATCACTACAATCTGCCTGGCTCAGATAATCTTTCACCTTTTTGCCCAACAGCTTTTTCGCCCGCAAATATTGTGAAGCAGAACTGCTTTCTTTGATGCCTAACAGCTGTGCAATTTCTTTATGGCTTTTCTGTTCAAAAACAAACATGTTAAGAACCAGTCTGTACCCATCAGGCAATTCTCCTATCATTCTTGTCAGTTCTGCAGGCGGAACTCTTTCTACTTCAGACTCTTCATCCTCAATATCATCGGGAACTTCGTCCACGATAGTGAAGCGCTTTTGCTGCCTTACAAAGTTGACAGCTTCATTTGTCACTATCCGCAAGAGCCAAGCCTGAAGAGCGCCCTCACCCCGATATTCAAACTTTGAAATGCCGGAAAAGACTTTTATAAAACTATCTTGCACTACATCTTCAGCATCATCGCGCATAGGGATATACCTCAGCGCTACGGCCATGGCATACCCCACATAGCGTTCGTACAATCTGTGCATGGCTGCCCGACTGCCGCTATTGATGTCGTCTAAGAGATCCTTTTCCGATTCCAATTTCAAATCCTTTTTAAAGATTAAACGATATAAAGAGAAAACCTTGCATCAAAAATGAACTTTTTTTGGCGCAAGGCACTTTTTTTATATTTTTATATAGATCAAAGGCTATTCTGCACCTTGTTTCCCGGTACATTCAAGCCCTGTTTCTATATTATTCTATAGAGAACACTTTACCTTCCTGAGTAAGATAACTTTCCGTAAACACCTCTTTAGCTTCATTCAACAATACCTCTTCATTATTATATCTTGCACTATAATGTCCCAGAAGAAGTTTGCCTACACCCGCATTTCTGGCTATAGTTGCAGCCTGTCGAGCCGTACTGTGATAATAGAGTTTAGCCCTGTCCTCATTCTCCGAAGTATAGGTGCTCTCATGATAAAGCACCGTAACCCCCTTTACCTTTTCTGCCAACCCCGGAACAAACCGGGTATCACTGCAATAAGCATAACTGCGGGGAGTAGCGGGAGGCATTACCAATCTGGCATTAGGTATTACATCCCCCTCCTTCGTTGTCCAGTCAGCTCCATTCTTGATGTTGTTAATCTGGCTTACAGGAATCTCGTAATAATCTATCATATCACGACGGATATGAGGCAATGTCGGTTTCTCTCTGAAGATGTACCCACAACAAGGCACACGATGCTGCAGAGGAACGGTTTCTACGGTTACAGAATGATCTTCATATACTACTTGCGACTTCTCGGTATCTACAGGAACAAATTCGATTTGATATTCCATTCCCTGCATGAAGAAATCGATCTGACGCTTAAACAAATCTCCGTAACTTTCTGGTGCATAAACTTTTAACTTTGCCGTTCTACCCAGCATACCTAAGGTAGAAAGAAGTCCCAGCAAGCCAAAGCAATGATCACCATGAAGATGCGAAATAAAGATAGCATTTATCTTAGCAAAGTGAACATGAGTGCGACGGAACTGCATCTGGGCACCCTCGCCACAATCCATCATAAAGCATTTGCCACGCATCTCAATAATCTGGGCCGAGGCACTATGCTGAAGGGTGGGCAAAGCACTGCCACACCCCAATATATGTACTTTAAATGGTTCCAAAACTAAATCATAATTTACAGGTTCAACATGATGACCTTACTCTTGGCGCTTGAAAACAAAGATACCCTGAGTATTCTCCAACATAAGACTGTCAGAACCCAATTTGTCAATGGCAAAAGTATCCTTATTCAGCAAAAGTTTACCATTGAGTATCTTCCAGCTAGTCCAAGGATTAGTTTCAGCCTTCACATTGTTCTTCACCTCTCCACCTTCCAAGATATCAAAATTCTTATCCAGAGAAGTCCATTTACCCAAGAGGGATGTCAGGTTGATAATCTTCTGGGCCATCATCTCTCCATCCTCTGCCTTATAACCGATAAGAGCAATACGGTCGCCAGCCAGCAATCCTCCCTGAACAACATCAGGATTCTCATCGTCAATAAACACCGAAAGGGTGTCACCATCATCAGAAATCAGCTCCAGGCTATGCATAGAGGTTCCCTCACCGCATACACCATAGATGGTAGAATCGTTCATTGCATCCTCTACCTCTACCGAATCTGCTGCACTGATAACAGGAACATTATTTTTGTTCTTACAACTGTTGGCTGCGAAAAGCGCCACCAAAGCTATTGTTACATAAACTAATTTTTTCATAACACTTTAGTTTTTATTATTATATTGATGAGTTGATAAGATTATCTGATTCACCGTTATTTATCATCCTTTTTCTCCTGAAGTTTTGCTTCATCCCATAGTTTATCCATTTCTTCTAAGCTCATATCTTTCAAGTTTTTACCTTGCTTTAAGCTATGATCTTCTACGTAGTTGAAACGGCGGATAAATTTCTGGTTGGTTTTCTCCAGCGCATTATCCGGATTGAGTTTATAGAGACGTGCTGCATTGATTACTGAGAAGATGAAATCGCCCAATTCCCGGGTAGAATTCTCTTTGTCGCCTTTAGCCAGTTCCACCTTGAGTTCTTCCAGTTCCTCCTGCACTTTGTCCCACACATCTTCTTTTTCTTTCCAGTCGAAGCCTACATTTCTAGCCTTGTCCTGAATGCGATAAGCCTTGATAAGAGACGGAAGAGAATTAGGGACACCGCTCAACACCCGCTCATTTCCATCCTTCTCCTGCTGCTTGATCAGTTCCCAGGTTTTCTCAACAGAAGTAGCAGTTTTCGGCTTGCTGGCGCCAAGAGCTAAGGTTTCTTCCGAACTGGCAGTTCCTGCTTCTCCATTCCCTGCATCTGACTTCTTATAGACAACCTGTCCTTCATCGTTGATATACATATCAGGATTCGAAACCGTCCAATTTCCCTCTTCCTTCCAGTTAATGAAAGGATGGCGGAACATCAATTTATCTGCCTCCTGATTGCAAACATCGCAAATATCGAACTCGCCGTCTTCTCTGCCGATGATGCTATAGAACATCACGTGCTCCAACACATCGCCCAACTCCTTCTTGATATCCTTGTAATCGCGCTTCATCAAGGCGTCACAAAGCTCGAAAGTCTCCTCGATCGTATTCGGACGAAGACTCTCGAATGTCTGCTTTTTATCCCATGGACACTGCAGGCGCAAACGGTCCTGCACATCCAGCAAGCGGCTGAACGCCGCCAGTTTTTCTTCTTTCGTATGTCCTTTTCCTGTATTACTAACCATCGTTTTGTGCAAAAATTAATAATTTTGATGCAAAGATAGTATTTTTCGCCCAAAAATTAGTATCTTTGCACCGTTTTTTAAAGAAAAAGAAAGAAAAAGAATAAAAATTAGATATAAACAATGGAATTAGCAAGTAAATACGATCCACAAGCAGTGGAAAGTAAATGGTATCAGTACTGGCTCGACAACAAGCTTTTCAGTTCTAAGCCAGATGGTCGTGAACCTTATACAGTGGTTATCCCACCACCAAACGTAACGGGTGTGCTCCACATGGGACACATGCTCAACAATACTATCCAGGATATTCTCGTTCGCCGTGCTCGCATGGAGGGCAAGAACGCATGTTGGGTACCAGGTACCGACCATGCCAGTATCGCTACCGAAGCAAAGGTTGTAAACCGCCTCGCTCAGCAGGGCATCAAGAAGACCGACCTTACCCGCGAGGAGTTCCTCAAGCACGCTTGGGACTGGACTCACGAGCATGGTGGCATCATCCTCAAACAGCTCCGCAAACTCGGTGCCAGCTGCGATTGGGACCGCACAGCATTCACCATGGACGAGACCCGCTCTCGTGCCGTCATCCACGTTTTCTGCGACCTTTACCAGAAGGGACTCATCTATCGTGGCGTGCGCATGGTTAACTGGGACCCTAAGGCTCAGACTGCACTCTCTGACGAGGAGGTTATCTACAAGGACGAGCACTCTAAGCTCTACCACTTGAAGTATTATGTAGTAGAACAGGACTGCCAGCAGGTGGATGAGGAAAACGTGATGCACAAGGATGAGAAGGGTTACTATGCAGTAGTAGCAACCACCCGTCCTGAGACCATCATGGGCGACTCTGCCATGTGTATCAACCCAGAGGATAAGAAGAATACCTGGCTGAAGGGTAAGCACGTTATCGTGCCTCTCGTAAACCGCGAGATTCCTGTCATCGAGGATACATACGTAGATATCGAGTTCGGTACTGGTTGCTTGAAGGTAACTCCAGCTCACGATATCAACGACCACGCCCTCGGTTTGAAGCACGGTTTGGAAACCATCGATATCTTCAACGACAATGGTACCATCAGCGAGGCAGCAGGTCTCTATGTAGGTATGGACCGCATGGATGTGCGCAAGCAGATTTCCATCGACCTTCAGAACGCCGGTCTGATGGAGAAGATTGAGGACTATAATAATAAGGTGGGCTTCTCTGAGCGTACCAATGTGCCTATCGAGCCAAAGCTCTCTACACAGTGGTTCCTCAAGATGCAGCACTTTGCCGACATCGCCCTTCCTCCAGTAATGGACGATGATATCGAGTTCTATCCTAAGAAGTACAAGAATACCTATCGCCACTGGTTGGAGAACATCAAGGACTGGTGTATCAGCCGCCAGCTCTGGTGGGGTCACCGCATCCCAGCTTACTACTTCGACAATGCCGGCAAGAAGGATTTCGTGGTAGCTGAGACTGCAGAGGAGGCTCTGAAACTCGCTCAGGAGAAGAATGCCAACATCAAGGCTGAGGATCTTGAGCAGGAGAGCGACTGCCTCGACACCTGGTTCTCTTCATGGTTGTGGCCTATCTCTCTGTTTGATGGTATCGAGCATCCTGACAATGAGGAGATCAACTACTACTACCCTACTTCCGACCTCGTAACTGGTCCGGATATCATCTTCTTCTGGGTAGCACGTATGATCATGGCTGGCTACGAGTATCGTGGCAAGATGCCATTCAAGCACGTATATTTCACAGGTATCGTTCGCGATAAGCTCGGCCGCAAAATGAGCAAGAGTCTCGGTAACTCACCAGACCCACTGGTTCTGATTGACAAGTTTGGTGCCGATGGTGTTCGTATGGGTATGATGCTCAGTGCTCCAGCAGGCAACGACATTCTCTTCGACGAGAGCCTCTGCGAGCAGGGACGTAACTTCAACAATAAGATCTGGAATGCCTTCCGCCTCGTGAAGGGTTGGGAAACGGCAGATATCGAGCAGCCTAAGAGTGCAGAAATCGCCGTGAAGTGGTTTGATGCCAAGCTCAAGGAGGTGAACGAGGAGATGCAGAAGCAGTTTAAGGACTACCGTATCTCTGAGGCATTGATGACTGTATATAAGCTGTTCTGGGATGAGTTCTCATCCTGGTACCTGGAGATGGTGAAGCCAGCTTACGGCCAGCCTATCGACCAGAAGAGCTACGACGCTACCCTCCGCTTCTTCGATGCCCTCCTGAAGATGTTGCATCCATTCATGCCATTCATCACCGAGGAATTGTGGCAGCACATCTACGACCGCAAGGATGGCGAGAGCATCATGCGCGAGAAGCTGGATATTCCTGCACCTACAACCGAGGAGCAGAAGTTGGCAGCCGACATTGAGGCTGTGAAGCAGATTATCGCCGGTGTTCGTACCGTTCGCAACCAGAAGAACATTGCCCAGAAGGAACAGTTGTCTCTCCAGGTAGTAGGCAAGAACGATTTCGAGGCTTACAACGACGTAACGCTGAAGATGGCGAACCTTGATAAGATTGAGGTCATCGCAGAGAAGAGTGCCGATGCGTCAAGCTTCATGGTAGGTACCGACGAGTTTGCCGTACCATTGGGCGACCTGATCGACGTAGCTGCCGAGATTGAGAAGGCAGAGGCTCAGCTCAAGCACTTGGAAGGCTTCCTGATGGGCGTACGCAAGAAGCTCAGCAACGAGAACTTCGTAGCTCACGCACCTGAGAAGGTAGTAGCCCTGGAGCGCAAGAAGGAAAGCGACTCTGTTGAGAAGATTGCTGCCCTCAAGGCAACCATCGAGGAACTCAAGAAGAAATAATAGTTTAATATTTATCATGTTAAGTGCGGAATGTTAAGTGTAAGAACTTAGCATTTCACACTTAACATTTCATATTTTCAAGAGAAACATGATCAAGAAGCTTTTCACCTTATTTATATGTACGCTATCTCTAGCAGCAACTTTCACCAGTTGTGGCGATGAAGCTATTGATGTAGAAAGCGTCAATAAGCAGACAATCTTCGTCTTCTATCCTTGGACGGGTGGAACCAACACTTCCGGTCTCACAAGTTTTTTGGAAAACAACGTTGACAGTATCTGCGAAGGTATTGTTGCCAAGAAAGGCTTGAATAATTCGCGTGTAATAGTCTTCATGAGCCAGAATTACAGGAAGAGCTATCTTATAGATCTTCAATATGACGGCAATACGAAAACCGTAATTCGCGACACTTTGAAAACATACGATGAAGCTACATATACTACAGCAGAAGGATTTGCAGAGATTCTGAATGAGGTGAAACGCCGTGCTGAAGCCCTGAATTATTCGCTCATCATCGGAGCTCATGGCTGCGGATGGACCTACAAAAGCGATTGGGTAAACTATCCTTATATGGCAAGACCTAATGCCGGTTTTGCTCAGAAAGGAAGCACCAGCTACCCTACCGCTACCGGCAATTTCAGCGGAATACAGTATGGTCCCGATCCCAACAAACCTATCACCCGTTTCTTCGGAAGCGTAAGTTTAGAAGAAAACGCTCTCGACGTTCCTACCCTTGCCGAAGGAATCAAACTCAGCGGCACCAAGATGCAATACATTCTCTTCGATGCATGCTATATGGGCAATGTAGAGACTGCATACGAACTGAAAGACGTCACTAATTTCATGATCAGTTCAAGTAGCGAAGTAATGGGAGCCGGCGTTCCATACAAAACCATATGGAGTTACCTCAACAGTTCTGCACCCAACTACTCAGGATTTGTCAACGGAGTTGTCAATTTCTACAAGAATAGTAGCGATCCATTCTGCAACATGGCGGCCATCGACTGCAGACAGATGGACAATCTAGCCCAAGTGATGAAGGAAATCAACAGCAAATATACCCTCTCATCATCCGTTCCGCTCGATTCCATACAGCCTTTGGATGGTTTCTCTCCCAACCTCTTCTACGATATGAGTGTATACATAGACAGTCTTGTTCCGAGCGGCTATCTGAAAGACAAATATACTTCACAGATGAAACTCACTATCAAAGCTGCTGCTCATACCGAACAGGCTTATACAGGGTTAATGAGTTATAGAGGTACAACCTTTAAAGTGAAAAATTATTGCGGTCTTTCTATCTCCGACCCTAGCCAGCACAGCGTAGCTATCAAGGGCAGAGAGAAAACAGCATGGTGGAAAGCTACACACTAATAAGCAATGAAGAGTGAAAGAAACTCCTTATTGGCTTTTAAGAAAAATATTATATAAAAGAATACATGACGGAATATTTTATCATTGAGAATAACGGACAGCAAGCGGGTCCATTCAGCCTGGAGCAACTCGTCCAGAAGGCTATTACACCCGAGACCCTTGTTTGGGCACAAGGCATGAAAGACTGGACTCCAGCTTGGAAAATAGCAGAACTAAAGACTGTTCTTGAAACTGTAGAAGCAATCAAAGCTAATACAGCCAACAAAGAAAATGCAGAAGGAACATCAGCAGATGCAGCCGGCAACAACGGGACAGAAGCAGCAAACTTTCAGGCTGCAAACCAACAGGGTTTCCAGCAGGCACAGCAAGAAGCTTACCAGCAAGGCTTTCAGCACGGCGCAGCAATGAACCAGGGCTACAGACAGGAACCGGAAAAGAAAAAATCGAGCAAGACCCTCTGGAAAATTATCTTAGGGCTTATCGTACTTCTCTTCCTGGTTTTCGCCATAACCAATCCAGGACCTGATGCCCATAAAGAAAAGGTAAAGACTGAGGCAGCCAAGGCTATCGACAAGGCTACAGAAACCAGTGATAACAACTTCTTCACCCAAAGCATCCGTTCCATTGCCAAGATGATGGCAGGAAGCGCTATCGATGAAGTGATGAACCAGCTCTTCGAATACCACAACTATATCGTATGCTCTAAGGGAACCGTTGAGTTTAATGGCAAGCAGCACACCGTAAGCTTCGGAATCCTTGGCAGCGTTTACACGATGAATGCTGATGATATGGTGAAGGCGCTGGAAGGTGCCGACAATCTGCAGATAGAAGAAACCACCAGCTCATCAACCGATGAATCCCCTTCGGTAAGCGATAATAACAGCGATGGTTCAGAAGAAGACGGACTGGGCGCTTCTGTTCAGAAAAAACTGGAAGACAAGGCAAACCAGGCCATGGATCAGGCTGCCGACAAGGTAAGCAAGAAACTGGAAGAGAAAATCAACCAAAAACTCGATGAAGCAACCGATTCTTCAACCGTAGAAAAGATTCTCGACAAGATTCTGGAACTGATCTAGCATCAGAAATCCGAAGAAACATAAGAAATATGACACATTTCTCAATATGACAGCATGGCGGCTTGACGTATATCAAGCCGCCATTGCTGTTTAGTTGACGTGTATCAAAAAAAGCCCCTTTTTCATCATTTTGTCATGTCTTTGTGACAGATATTCAAGAAAAAGGCATTACCTTTGCACCAGAAAACAGTGAGATTGTAAAAGGATAATGTAAAACAGGAGACCTCACATGGAGGCTCCACAAAGAAAGAAAGGAAACAAATTATGATGACGACAGTAATGATTCTTACAGTTGTGGCAGCTATGATTGCCAAGGCTGTAAATGTAAACAACAACATGGAGATGGGCAAGTAAAATTGACCACCGTTCATGAACAAAAGGAAAAAGAAAATGGCAGAAATGCCAAGTATTAATTTTTTTAAAAAGGATAACGATTATGAAAACAATGTATGCAAACATCAAGAAGGCCTTGAAGGCTATTCTTGCAAATTACATGACCGCAATGGAAATGTATGGTGAGGCTTTGAACAGAAGCCGTGGTTGTGCTTGCGTATAAGGGTTCCAATCCCTTCATGCTGCGGCATAAACTAGATTGAAAGCAAAAAGTAATTACGTTTAAATAAAGAAAAAGCGTGTAAGTTACCATACTTACACGCTTTTTTTGTATCTTTGCAACCGGTTAGTAAAGATTTTAAAAAGAAGAAACGATGAACTCACAAGATATGATCAGCAGGCTGGAATCGAAAGGCATTCGGCCAACCGCCAACCGCATACTCGTAATGAAGACCCTGATGGGCGAACAGAACCCGCAGAGTCTGAGCAATCTGGAACGAAAGATGGTTTCGATGGATAAGTCGAGCATCTTCCGTACCCTTACCCTCTTTCTGGAACATGATGTGGTACATGCCTTCGAAGATGGGCGAGGCGTACTCTGCTACGAACTCTGCGAAGAAAAAGGGGCTTGCGATCATCACGACGGGCATATTCATTTCTACTGCGAATCTTGCCAGCGTTCCTTCTGTATGGAGGATATCCATATTCCAAGTTTCGAGCTGCCCGAAGGCTTTTACCCCCACTCTATTTCCTTTGTCATCAAAGGCGAATGCCCGGATTGCAGAAAGAAACACCAGTAAAGCGAAAGGTGCATTCTGCGTTAATTTAGCATAAATATTTTTGAAATTCTATTGCTTTTCCGATATTATCATTACTTTTGCAAGCGATTATCACGGGGTGCTGAAAGATTCGGCTGAGATGATACCCATTGAACCTGATGCTGGTAATGCTGTCGCAGGGATATTTGATAGCGCTTTATTCTTTCTCTTAAGGCTTTCATCTGGAAGTTCACCGTGTTTGATTACATATTTGCTTATCATCGCTTTCGGGCGATAGAAAAGCGTAAACAAACGGATTATTCATCATATAAAACGAACAGAATATGAAAGTAACTATCAACAACAAAGAGACCGAGACACAGGCTAAAACCATCAGGGAGTTAGCCCAGGAACTCGATTTGCCAGCTACAGGAGTAGCTGTAGCTATCAGTAACGAAATGGTGCCTCGTGATGAATGGGAAAACACAATCATCGCAGAAGGAGCAGACATCATTATCGTAAAAGCGTTCTGCGGAGGATAACGGTCCCAGAATACTGCGGAAAAGAATCACACAAAAGTACTTTTCCTACAGAAATGAAAACAAAAATAACAACTCTATAATAAAACAATGGAAAAATTAGTAATCGCAGGCAGAGAGTTTAACTCACGCCTCTTCTTGGGCACAGGAAAGTTTAACAACAATGCCCTCATGGCTGAAGCCATCAAAGCATCAGAAACAGAAATGGTTACTGTTGCAATGAAACGTATCGAACTCGAAGACAAGCAGGACGACCTGCTCTCTCATATAGTGCAGAACCCAAATATCCAGCTCCTTCCTAACACCAGTGGCGTGCGCAACGCCGAGGAGGCTGTCTTCGCAGCACAGATGGCTCGAGAGGCTTTCGGAACCAACTGGCTCAAGCTCGAAATCCACCCAGACCCTCGCTATCTTCTTCCAGACTCTGTCGAGACACTGAAGGCTACCGAGAAACTGGTAAAACTCGGTTTCGTGGTATTGCCATATTGCCAGGCAGACCCTACCCTCTGCAAGCACCTCGAAGAGGCTGGTGCTGCTACCGTGATGCCACTTGCTGCACCTATCGGTACTAACAAAGGATTGAGAATGAAGGACTTCCTGCAGATCATCATCGAGCAGGCTACTGTTCCAGTTGTAGTAGATGCAGGTATCGGTGCACCTAGCCACGCTGCCGAAGCCATGGAGATGGGTGCCAGCGCTTGTCTGGTTAACACCGCTATCGCCGTTGCCGGTGATCCTGTAGAGATGGCTAAGGCATTCAAGGAAGCAGTAGTATGCGGTCGCCGTGCTTACGAGGCTGGTCTCGGAGCCATCAGCGATTGTGCTGAGGCAAGTTCTCCTCTCACCGCATTCCTCAACGATTAATTATAATATAGATAATAAAAGGCATGAAGGATGAAGGCAAAGAAGCAAGAACGCTCTTTTTACCTTTTTACCCTTTTACCTTTTTACCTTAAAAAAATTATGCCAAACGATAAGAAAGCTTACGCCCAGAGAGAAAAGGCGTATATGCAGGGAAAACTCTTCCCACAGATCAAGGTTGGAATGACCAAGGTAAACCTCACTCCTACTGTTGTGAAGGATGAGCGCGGCATTCCTCATACTGAGCCAAACGCTCCGGTTTACATCTACGATACCAGCGGTCCTTACAGCGACCCTAACTATCAGGTAGATTTGAAGAAAGGCTTGCCAAGAATGCGCGAGCAGTGGATTCTCGACCGCAACGATACCGAGCAGCTCAAGGAGGTTACCAGCGAGTATGGCAAGCAGCGCCTTGCTGACCATAGCCTCGACCACCTCCGCTTCGAGCACATCCAGTTGCCTCGCCGTGCACAGGCTGGCAAGCACATCACCCAGATGGCTTACGCCAAGGCTGGCATCATCACTCCAGAGATGGAGTACGTGGCTATCCGCGAGAACATGAACTGCCAGGAGTTGGGCATCGATACCCATATCACTCCTGAGTATGTGCGTGATGAGATTGCACGCGGACGTGCCGTTCTTCCAGCCAACATCAACCACCCGGAGAGCGAACCGATGATCATCGGCCGCAACTTCCTCGTGAAGATCAATACCAACATCGGTAACTCTGCCACTACCTCCAGCATCGAGGAAGAGGTAGATAAGGCTGTATGGTCTTGCAAGTGGGGAGGCGATACATTGATGGACCTCTCTACTGGCGACAATATCCACGAAACCCGTGAATGGATTGTGCGCAACTGTCCTGTACCGGTAGGAACCGTGCCTATCTACCAGGCTTTGGAGAAGGTAAACGGCAAGGTAGAGGATCTGAACTGGGAGGTATTCCGTGATACCCTCATCGAGCAGTGCGAGCAGGGTGTTGACTACTTCACCATCCATGCCGGCATCCGTCGTCACAACGTGCATCTCGCCGATAGCCGTCTCTGCGGAATCGTGAGCCGTGGCGGTAGTATCATGAGCAAGTGGTGTCTCTATCACGACCAGGAGAGCTTCCTCTATGAGCACTTCGACGACATCTGCGACATCGTGGCACAGTACGACGTAGCCCTTTCTTTGGGTGATGGTCTGCGCCCAGGCTGTATAGCCGATGCCAACGATGCAGCCCAGTTTGCCGAGTTGGATACCATGGGCGAGCTTGTTACCCGTGCCTGGGACAAGAACGTACAGGCATTCATCGAGGGTCCTGGTCACGTGCCATTGCAGAAAATCAAGGAGAACATGGAGCGCCAGCTCGACCACTGTCACGAGGCACCATTCTACACCCTCGGCCCATTGGTTACCGATATCGCTCCAGGTTACGACCACATCACATCAGCCATCGGTGGCGCCCAGATAGCATGGCTCGGCACCGCCATGCTCTGCTATGTAACACCTAAGGAGCACCTCGCCTTGCCTAACAAGGAAGATGTGCGCACAGGTGTGGTAACCTATAAGATTGCCGCTCATGCAGCCGATTTGGCAAAGGGTCATCCAGGTGCAACCATCCGCGACAACGCCCTCTCCAAGGCACGCTTCGAGTTCCGCTGGAGAGATCAGTTCCACCTCTCTCTCGACCCAGAGCTCGCCTTGAAGTATTTCGAGGAGGCAGGTCATACAGATGGTGAGTACTGCACCATGTGTGGTCCAAACTTCTGTGCAGCCAAGTTGACACACGATTTGAGAAAGTTTAAAAAGTAAGAAAATGTTTTCAGACGAATTAAAGAATATCAGTTGGGAGGAGACCACGGAGCGCATTGCTCGAATGACCGATAACGATGTGCGTCGTGCCCTTGCCAAGGACCATTGCGATGTGAACGACTTCATGGCGCTGATTTCACCTGCAGCCGAGCCATACTTGGAGGTAATGGCGCGTCTTTCCCGCAAATATACCGAGGAGCGCTTCGGCAAGACCATGTCGATGTTCATTCCTCTCTACATCACCAATTCATGCTCTAACTCCTGCGTGTATTGCGGTTTCCATCGTGAGAATCCGATGGCTCGTACCATCCTCACCCCAGAGCAGATTGAGAACGAGTATAAAGCCATCAAGCAGCTGGCTCCATTCGAGAACATCCTTCTCGTTACGGGCGAGAACCCAGCCAAGGCTGGCACCCCATATCTTGCCAAGGCAATCGACATCGCCAAGAAGTATTTCTCTAACGTGAAGATAGAGGTAATGCCGCTCTCTACAGAGGATTACAAGACCCTCGCCGACCACGGTATGAACGGCGTCATCTGCTTCCAGGAGACCTACAACCACGAGCACTACAAGCTCTACCACCCACGTGGCATGAAGAGCAAGTTTGAGTGGCGCTGCGACGGTTTCGACCGCATGGGTATGGCAGGCGTTCACTCCATCGGTATGGGTGTGCTCATCGGCTTGGAGAAGGAATGGCGCACAGATGTTGTGATGATGGCTCATCACCTGCGCTACCTGCAGAAGCATTACTGGAAGACCAAGTACAGCGTGAACTTCCCTCGTATGCGCCCTGCACAGAACGAAGGTTTCCAGCCAAACTGCTTCATGACCGATAAGCAGTTGGCCCAGGCAACTTTCGCCATGCGTATCTTCGACCACGATGTAGATATCTCCTACTCTACCCGTGAGCCAGCCTACATCCGTGACAACATGGCAACACTGGGTGTCACCACCATGTCGGCAGAATCAAAGGTAAATCCTGGTGGTTATCATACCTATCCTCAGGCATTGGAGCAGTTTACCGTAAGCGATGAGCGTACCGCCAAGGTAATCAATGCGAGATTGAAGGAATTGGGCAGAGAGCCAGTCTGGAAGGATTGGGATGCCTCATTCGATTTCTTCGGAAATATCGCAAACGGATAAAGAAGATGTAATTAAACAGAATAAAAAAAAGAGTGTATCATAAATTCATGACACACTCTTTTTTGTTAATATTCTCAGACTGACGCCCCTATAATAGATCATTTCAGATGGATGGTCTGTGTTTTCCCCGTGATATCAGTTACCACGGCGATCCCTCCATCACGAATCTCGACCTTCTCATATTTGGCATCAACTATCACCTTGCCTTTTAAGGTCATAATACCCCAATATCTTGGAATCTCTTCAAAGGCACAATAGGCACCAACAGGTTGCGCTATGCTGCGATAAAGGGGTGGCACGACAACTCTGCCATCCACTTTTATGCCCCATTTTTTTCCAGCCTGATATAATTCCACATGTCCTGCTACAGACTTTTCATGCAAAAGAATCATCTCGCTTGCTTCCTTTTTCTTCTCCTGTAACATCATCTCATCATAGTATTTCTTGCCAAGGCGAGGCATTACAATATGAAGATCTTCATTTTCATTCTTTGGGTTATTGCATCCAATATAGGTCTTCTTCAAATATGAATCCACCAGGTAGTAGTCCTGCTTGCTGTCCATAACCACGATACAACCACAACGAAGAGTGGCACACATCCAATACACATGTTCATAATCACCACGCAAGAAACATACTCGATTACTATCTATAGTAGCCTTCATCATCAAGCCATTGCCTCCTTCATAATAGTACCATTCCTGGCAACCACTATCTACTAAATAATTATAACGATATATCAGGTAATCCCCAAAATTGAACAGGTCATATTTGGAAGGGCAATATGGCCAAGAGAAATGTTCGTAGGTGCGAGACATATAAACATCTCCATATTTGATGAACTCCCAACCTTCTAGCGTAACCACCTTTGGAACATCGTAAACATTGGGACCATCGTCAATAATAGCTCCAGACAACAGGTCATAATAGCAGACCTCCTTTCTGCAATGTCGGTAGAACAGGATGTTGCCATCCAACAGTTTCATGTCATAGTAATCGCCTGGCTCCAAGACTTGTTCTCCCTGCCGGTTCACTACCGTCATCTTTCCATCAGGAAGCTTGATGATGGCAAACTCCCCTCTACTGTCCACAAACTCACGATACTGTATCGTTTGGAGCAATTCTTCATGGCTCATCACCATCATCATTTCTGAGTCTGGATGAATCTGAATATCGTCTTGTTCCTCCTTCATCAGGAAAAACTCTCTATCCTTCGGAGTCTCCTTTCTCTTGCCAATTTTCAGCTTTCCCTCGAACATAGCATTCCAGTTCCATACTTGCGAAGGCAACCCGAACACCCGATATAGTCCCACATTATCTATAATTACGCAGTTCTTCTTTCCCTTAGCCACTCGCAATCCTCGTCCCACCATTTGCAGATACTTGGCAAGCGACAATGTAGGTCGAGCCAATTGTACAAACTCCACATCCGGGCAGTCAAATCCCTCCGAGAAGATATCCACATTCACCAACACCTGTATAGGAGCAAGCCCATCAGCAGCCCGCAAGCAAGTAGCCCCCAGTCCATCACCAGCTCGCAAGCAAGTATCAGTAAGGCGGTCCCATCCCGCACAATCTGGCGAGACCTTTGATGGTCCGCCAACCTTAGAGCGAAGCGGTTCCGAGCACCGAGTAGGGCGGTTTCCTCCCTCTCCCCTGAGGGTGAGAGGGTCGGGGTGAGAGGTGGAGCCCTCTTTAAGGGTAAAGAGGGACGGGGTGATTTTCGAAAAAGATAAGGAAGAAGCTTTGAATCTTTCAATCAGCATTCTGCGCTCACTCGCAGGAGTCTTACTATCAATAGCAACAGCCGCTATGCCGTGTTCTCTGTAGAACTCGGCAATAGCATTAGCATGAGAAATATTAATAGCATACACGATGCCCTTTCTGTCTTTACCATATTCTTCCAAACTCCGATAGAGCCTTTCGATACTCGGTTTCTTATTCAGCAACATATCCATTTCCTTGTTCTGGTAGTCACCATCAGCCCCTCGCTTCTGCAAGGAGTCGATGAGCCGTTGCGTCACACCATCCGATTTGATGCTCACAAAATCATATGTCGCCAATCTTCCCTTGCTGATAAATTCAGGAACACTCCACGACTGCACCAAGACATCAAACAGATCAGTGAATCCCTTACCATTCAATCGGCAAGGTGTTGCTGTCAGTCCCAGGAACTTAGCTTTCGGGAATCTATCCCACATTCCCTTGTAAGTCTTGGCAAGGGCATGGTGCGCCTCGTCAATCACAATCATCCCCGGTTCTTCCTCTATCTCGTCATAGTGCTTCGACAACCATTGTATCGACACAGCCTTGATAGGAACATTGAATGCGCTAGCCGACAAACAATCTGGCGAGACCTTTGATGGTCCGCCAACCTTAGAGCGAAGCGGTTCCGAGCACCGAGTAGGGCGGTTTCCTCCCTCTCCCCTGAGGGTGAGAGGGTCGGGGTGAGAGGTGGAGCCCTCTTTAAGGGTAAAGAGGGACGGGGTGATTTTCGAAGAATTGACAGGGTGGTTCGAAAAATCCTCTTTTATGGTAAGGGAGGACGGGTGGGTTTTAGAAAAAACTCTTTCAATAGTTTCTCGAATCTGAGAAACCAGCTCCCTTCTATGGGCAACAATCCAAACATTGCAATTGGAATGTTCCCTCAAAAACGATTCTACGACCGAAGCGAGTAGAACCGTTTTTCCCGTACCCGTTGGCATTTGTGCCATTACGGACCGATGAAGACGCAACGCCTTCTCAATCCGTTCCTTCATATCCTCTTGGTAATCAAATAACTTTATTTCCTTCATTATTTAAGGGTCTCGTTGACTTTACTCCAGTCTTTATTCATCAAATCCTCGATGATGCTATGGATCTTCAAGGCATATTTTGTTCTAGGATGATTGCCATACTGTGTTCCTCTCAGAATACCTTCATAGAAGATGGTTACGATGATTTCAGTCTGTTTTCTATACATCATATATTCATATTCATCATATTTCTTGTTGCAGAGGAAGAATTTGTGTTGGGTGTTGTTGATTTCCATAATGTATATTTATAATAATTATTCTTAATTATTCACTTAAAAGTGAACAAGCTATCAATAAAATTATTATTTTTGCATTGCATATTAAAGAATTATAATTATGACACAAGTAACATTAAAGACAATAGAGCAGAATGACAACGTAGGCATGTTTTCTATCTGCTTCGATGGAAACTCCGAAAGCGAATTTGAAAAATTCCTGATGGAGTTTAAGGACAATGCGACATACAATAAAGACTTCAATGCCATATTATTGGCTTTATCCAAAATTATCGATAAGGGAGCATTAGAAAGATTCTTCCGTATCGAAGGAAGAATGAACGACCATGTTAGTGCTTTGTCTATCGATTCCCGCAAACTCCGCCTATACTGCCTAAGAATATCCGATCAGATACTTATCTTAGGAAATGGTGGTGTTAAACTATCACGCACATACCAAGAGAATGAAAAGCTCAGTGGATATGTCATGGATTTACAGACTTTTGACAAAGTCCTGCTCAAAGCCCAAGAGAAGGGAATCATTACCATTGAAAAGAATATGATAACAGATATAGAAAGTGCAACCTTTGAAATTTAAGCGTTATGATACAGAACAAATTATTCCGTGATTGCCTCGCTGCGATACCTGCCGAGCAAAAGGCAGAGTTCGATTTGTCTTTCGGTATTGCCGAGCGCATTAGTGAGATTCTGAAAGCCAAGGGTCTCACCCAAAAGGATTTCGCCCGCTTGCTCAACAAGCGAGACTCAGAAATCTCGAAATGGCTAACAGGCAGACATAACTTCACGACTCAAACCATTGCTCGTATAGAAACAGCTCTAGGTAGTAAACTCATCAGCATAGCCCATTGATTGGGCTATGCCCTATTTGTAATATCTGCACAGCCATTCATAAATATTCCAGTAATAGGCATTTTCATTTTTCGTACTTAATATCTATTGTTTCATTACACCCTATCGTTATCTGACAACAATCCATTCCTTCTTTTTGACATCATAATGAATCTTGTCACGATATACATCCAAAAGCATTAATGCAGAATCAACCTTATTTGCTTGAAGATAATAAGACTTACCATCATCTATAACTTTAATTCCATATTCATGCTTTATAAGTTTCATTTTATTCTCTAAGACTGAAATTTTCCGTAACAGTTGATAGTTTTCATTTATTAATTCATTAGAATCTGGTGAGCCATTAGTTTTATGCTGTTTCGAGTTCCTTTCGGTGTCGATTCCAAGGGTTCTTACCATTTGCTCATAATTCTCTATAATTGCATTTTTATCACTGACATCTTTTTTCAAACTTAAATTAGACAAATTAACGATAGCTGCAAATGCAACTATTAGAACACAAAATATGCAAGAAATCATAGCAACAATTCGAGCCTCTCTCCTAGCTTTTTCTGTTATAGACTTAAACTCTTCCATCAACTCATTTGCCCGTTTTTGGTATCTTGACACATCAATACCAGCAGTTTCTAATTGCTCCAATTCTTCCTTAATGTCATTATACGTTCTATTTTCCATGTATTGTATCTATTGAATATTTTAAAATTTTTTCTTTCAAATCATAATAAGACTTTAAAAAGTTCTCTTTTTGCTCCATGTATTCCTTTTGATGTCTAGTCTCTATTTCCGTTATCTCACGAGTCATTATTACTTTTTCGTAATATGTACCTAACCAAAAACAACTCGTACAAGAAACAAAAAAGAAAGAACCTACAACCTTATATTTCTTTATGACTGCAGTCAACTGCTCAATATTTGCTTTTTTCTTTTGCATCACATTGTTATGTATTAAAAAGGCAAATCCTTTCCCTGTTTTTCATTAATCATAGGCTCAAAGCCATTGACAGGAACAGGATTCTTGGGAAATGCAGGTTTATGGATCAAACTATCCAAACCAAAAATAGAGCAAAAAGTGACCTTGTCGTCATCCACAACACTTACGATATTTCGATAGTTTGTTGAAGAAGTATAAGAACGGACACTATTGACAGAATGGTTCACTAAAGAGAGGCTTTGACTATTTTGAATTAATACCACCTTATCAAAAAATTCCAAGATACACCCACTAGGTACAATACAGCTAGACAAAGGCTTGTCTATAATATCCTTATCAAATTTTGCAAAATTTGTACTTCTCGAAGATATATAATAAGAATCTGCCAATCCATTTGCTCTTACCGTAGCATTGAGTATTGATCCATCACTCATTACAAAGAAGCCCTTCTGCGAACTATTGAAACTATAAACTATATCTTCTTTATCTATGTTAGATTTATTAAAGAGAGTTTCCATACCATAGACTTCTGTTCCAAACTGCTTTATAATTTTCCTTTCAGAAATTTTAGCCTTGGAATAAAAATGTTTCTCCTCTGTGTCTTTTTTCTGCAAATACTCATTTCGATAATAGTCAAACTCAGAAGTACCCTCATAATTCATCAAATCAGTTGTCATCCAACCGGTACGTAGAGAGCGTTTACATTGAGGATGCCGCTCATCAAGCCTAAACTTTGAATCAAAATCTAAGATTTCACCAGTCAAAAGCCCATCCCAATCAGCAGAGATAACAACAGAGCCATAATTAGCATTCACCCCAATCACTTTGCCATCATAGCATTTTTCCAAATGAGAAGGATTTATCTGGTAGTTATCTTCCAAGTTCAGTCGAGATTCATACAGACCATCCTTGCATCCAAGAAACAACCGATAGCCATAGAGTCGTATATCCAGAGGTATGGATGAATATTCACCGATGCTTTTACACTCTTCTTGAATATCTTTAAAATTTAATTCAAATTCTATTTCTTTGGCAGCTTTCAACCAAATTTTTTCTACCACCTCTCTTATCTCTGTTACACCAAATATAATCTTGGCTGCTTCACCCTTAGAGTACTCATTATGTAAGAATATCAATTCTATCAAACTAGAGTACTGAGGATATTCATATTTTAAGCGATTTACAACCTTATGATAAGAAACGTATAGCAATTGTCCATCTGCCATAACAAGAAATAGATACCCACCATAGAGATAACAATCTATAGCTTCCACATTAATTGAAAATTTAACGACAGGATTCATAAGATATGTTTTAAAAGTTTACGATAAATTCCTTTAGAAATTACATTGATGGAGTACCAATGTTCCACAAGTTCATCTCCAATATATTGGCTATTGGTAGGGTAACCATGCCATGCGTCTTGTGCATTAGGAGGAATCGGGAAAAAGGCAAGACGTTCACCAGTTTGACCAAGTAAGTTTTTTCCTTGATTCAAAATGGCATAAAGACCTTTACCATCATCATTCATCCATCTTTTATCTATCACCTTTATGTTCTCAGGATATGGCAAACCAGTATGAACATCTGCCAAATTGAATATAGAGAACTCAAAATTAGCATCATCAACCCATCTAGTCTTATCTTTCTGTTTTTTTGCCTTACATCCATGATAAGGAGCAGGTTTATAAACATGTCCTTGTCCGTTTGGACCAAAAACAATCTCATGATTTTCTTTTTCCCTTTTTCTCATAACCAAATTGTATATTCTATTCAGGCTACTAAGCTCCCATCCCTAAGAAATAGATCAATATAAAAATGGGAGAGGAAGTCGTTAGCCGTATATCTATTATTTTCTGTTCTTCATCCTCCAGAAGAAGTGCCAAGTTCTGAAGATTGGTTCACTTAAAGCCTCGGCAGGATAATATCGCACGAAGTGCATATTTCTCCATATTTTCAGGAAGTACTTCTTAGCCATTCCTTGTTGTGTGAAATGCCCATATTTTGTGAAGTGTTTTCCGAAGTTGCCACCATTCAGTATCTCTGCTAGCAGCAACTTTCCTCGTTTTTCATCCATCGGAGCTATCATCTTCTCCTCAGATAATCCCAATGCCTCATGCAGCACATACATCACCGCCCTTGCAAACTTCCACAATTCCAAATACTTCAGTTCTCTTTGTACCACATCCAATGCAGTAGAGGCAGAAGAATCTGTAGTAGAAGCAGAACTGACAGAAGTAATAGAAGAACCAGAAGCAGAAGAACAGGAAACAGAACCCGTATCCCCACTAACACCCCGGCGGTCCCATCCCGCACAATTTGGCGAGACCTTTGATGGTCCGCCATCCTTAGAGCGTAGCGGTTCTGAGCACCAAGAAGGTGCGGTTACATCCCCGCTTCCTGAAGAAGAGGGGCTTGGGGAGAAAGTGGAGCCCTCTTTGGAAAGAGGGACGGGGTGATTCGAAAAATTGACGGAGGGATTCGAAAGATCATTATTCAAAAATACATTTTTTGAGAAATCATTGACTACAAGAAAATAGTCAATGATTTGCCTCATTCCAATCCCTTCATCAAAGAAATGGTGATAAAGATGCATCAGCTGATAAATTACATTGAATGCCGTCGTCGGTATAGCAATATCCCCTGCCCCATCGGGCAGCCCCACAATATGCGAACATTGCAGATCCGCATTCCTTCGAAACCATTTCTGCAATCTAGCATGATAGATAGGATTATTCATAGAGCAAGGAAAGAAATGCAACTCAACTGGCACACCATCCAAGGAAGTCTCCAGATGCTGCAGTCTGATATCATCCTCCAGTTCAAACTTCTTTGAAGCATATTCAATAATCCTCTCCCTACTGGCATGAATCCAAACATCAATATCCCCAGGAGTACGTGAATAAGGATTCGGATACATCAAGGCATTCCCCTGCCCTTTCAGAATGCAGCACCTCAACCCATCCTCTCTCAGCATCGAGAAGAGCTTACCAGCCACAGCATTCACCTTCATGTTCTGCCTGCGAATCTGTTGCGCCTTACCCATCCAAGTCATCAGCAGTTCCCTCCCTATCGGGTTCTGTTTCAACTCCTCAGGATACTCCTTCCCCAGTCTCTCGATACCCTCAAAGCAAAGCCCCAGCAGAGCTTGCTTAGAAGCAAAGGAATACAGCTCCTGCCAGTCCATACCAGCAATCACTCTACTCATATTCCCCTTATATCCAAGGCAATACTTCAGGAAAGCGAAAATTGCAGTTATATCATTCATTCAACTATTAATCTTTATTAAATTATTAATACTATCGCACCAATTTACGTCATAATGATGTATATTTGCAATCAGAATGATTATCAATTAAACATTATAGGCTTATGGCACAGACAGCAATGACAGTCCGTATGGACAACCAGCAGAAAGCACAGTTTGATAAACTCTGCGAGCAATTCGGCATGAGTGCGAATACCGCTATCAACATCTTTGTAAAGGCAGTAATTCGCAGTAAGAGCATTCCCTTCTCCATTCAAGCAAAGAATGAAGAAGAAGATGAAGTGACTGCAAAAGCAAAGGCTGCGTTCAAGCAACTTAGAGCTAAAGCAGAAAGAGGTGAAACCCCAGAACTCACACTTGATGAAATCAATGAAGAAATCAGAGAAGTCAGACGATTAAGAAAAGAACGCAATGGTATATGCAGTCATTGATACGAACATATTTGTATCAGCCCTTATCACTCACAACTCAAATGCTTCAACAGCAAGAGTTCTTGAAAGTTTGTTCCTTCATCGTATTACACCTTTATATAATGAAGACATTATAAAAGAATACGATGAAGTGCTTCATCGTGCAAAATTCAATTTGTCAGACGACCAAATCAATACAGTTATAGAACTTGTTAAGCTAAACGGCATTGATTCTTCCCGTTTTCCTTATGATGGCGTAATGCCAGATGAGGACGACCGGGTATTCTACGAAGTCTGCCTAAGCAAGGAAGATTCCTTCTTAGTAACAGGTAATCTCAAACACTTCCCAAAAGAACCGCAAGTGATTACAGCAGCAGAAATGATGAAAATCCTAGACAACGAACTATAAGATGTCATTACAGCAGGTGTCTCCAGCTCTCGTAGTAGGCGACACCTGTAACCACGCTAACGAGGTGGTATCATTTGAGCACCACAAGCAGTACTGTTTGAGAGCTATGAATACCTGAATGTTCAAATTATTAAGAAAATCAAATTAAATCTATCGCTCTATCTTTAAACTCTATGGCGTTAATCATAGCCTTGTTAGGCATATTTTGAATAATATCTTCTATGATATTTCCATTGCCACCATCATTATTCTCCGCAGTATGAGGCTGTGAAGAACAGAAAAAGATGACTTGTCTATCCATAAATTTAGAACTACACTCAAATAGTTTCTTTAAACTTGATTCATCCATAGATTGCTGACAAGGTTCATCGAAGATTACAAATCCTGGATGTTTACTACCCACTTTGAGAAGGGCTAGATAATAAGCCCAGATGGAACGTATAAAATCAGAAGCAGACGAGACGGAACGTAGCTGTTCAGAACTATCATACTGCATCTGCACTAATGGGAAATAAAGATAAGATGATGCCCTGTTTAACTCAAAATAAATTTGGTTTCTATAATTACTCTTATATTCATAGGACATTAGATATTCCTTAAATAAAATTTCAAATTTTGTCAGAGAATTCTCTATCCCCATTCGCTCATTATCCTTAAAAGACTTATAAGCCTTATCATGTTCATCAAATTCTTTTCTTATATTTTCCAATCTTTTATGTGCAGCCTCTATTTTGTTCTGCAATATCCTAGTCTGCTCTAACTCTAATTTTTGTTTAGCCACTTCCATTATTTCTATTTCAGAAATACCCGAAGAAGAGAAATAAGACTCATTATTTAATTGTTCTACAAGAGTCTTATCTTGTGATAACAATTTTTCTATATATAAAAGGTGCAATTGTTTATTCTGCAAGTTATTCTCCGTGGTTTCTTTTAGAACCTCCAAGAACTTCTTTTTATTGGTTATCATATTATCCAATTCTATAAGCTGAGCCTTTTCTAGCTCTTTTCCACGGACCTCTTCGCCTATAGGTAAAGTCTGCTTACATGTAGGACAAACTGTCACTTGTAATGTTGTAAAGACATTGTCAACCTTATTTAACCCTGCAATTCTTTTATGCTCATTTTCCAAGGCAGACAGCTTTTGATTTATAACATCCAACTTACGCTTATCTATAGCCAATTTATGGCAGAAGTCATCATAGATTTGCTTATGTTTTTGATATGTCTCAATCAATTTTCTATCCTCAGGAGTACGCTTTTGTATAACTTCTTTTTTATTCAGTTCGTAAGCCTCAATTTTTTCTTTCAATTCGCACAATCGATGATCGATATCAAGTCCATTCTTTCCTATATACTCTATCTTAAGGGTATCTATATTAGTTTTCTGCTTTTCAACGTTATCTTCCAAGTCTAACACTTCAAAATTATTACAAGACAAGATATCCTTTAAATTTTTCACTTCAAAAGACCACGTGGTCTTATCGTTGTCTCTTTTCTCTTTCAGTTTTTGCTTAGTCTCATACTCTGCATCAATAGCTAATGACATTGCGTATTCTATAATACGTTGCTTGGGTCTTAATATATTATATCCCTTTATGGTAGCAAAATAATCCGCCCATCCTCTTGTTTGCTCCACATAACATAAGGCAAATAAGGTTTGCAAATACAAAACCGATTCCTTGTCACTATTTCTTACAGGAACAGTAGGCAGATTTATTCCCGCAAAGTTGGCTAAGAACCCATAAAAAGCGAAATCTATAGATTGATTATTATCATCCCTTGAATGCAAAAAATATTCATTTGGATGTTCCCATTTTTCGTTATTCAAATTAGAAATAGATATCTTGTTCGCATTAATTGAATCATTTTTTATGTCTCTATGCAAAAGAACTCGCTTACCAGAGCCATTTTTGATTTCTGCCTCAACATAAGAAGAATCCACATACCATGTCTTTTCCTTGCCTGTGGAAGAATCACGCCATATAAAACTAACTTTCAGGCATCTATCAAGAGAATCTACATCACGTTTGGGTGACATCAATTCCTCCATACCCAAAATGTAATAGAAACAAGAAGCAAGTGAGGTTTTTCCTTTTGTATTGTCACCAATAATTACATTCAAGCCTTTATCTAATTTCACTATTCTACCAAAGTCTCTTATATCTCCAGGAGAGTCTCCACAATAAGCTTTGATATGCACTTCTAACTTACAAAAATTCAGCATAACTTAGACTCAATTTAATGTTATTTAATACCGTTTCTCCCAAATAGCCTATTGGAGAAATTGATTTCTTCAACTCTTTCACTAAATCTTCATTTTTCAAATGACACATCAACTGTTGTCCTTCTGAGGTTATCTGAAACTTAGCACCATTCACTTTGACAACATGATTTATATAAAGCTCTCCTATAATGGCATCCAACTCTGGAACTTCATATATAGGTATAACATCTATCGTTCCTTTCTTTTTCAACATATATAATTTTTGCATATTATATAGTGATAAAAGTCCCCATAGATATACTTGGATTTGTGAAATAGAAAAATTCCGATTAGGATATTTATCTAAAATTATTAGTATAGCCAACCTTATGAAAGTAGGAGATAATTCAACTCTACGCTCAATAGGTCTTTCTGAAAAAGCAAATTCTATCATGACTTTTTAAATTTCAAAGAACAATTTAATAATCTGGATGCAAGTTGATAATCCACATAGGAAGAAGACAAATCTAATTCTTCCCTATCTTCGGGGAATTTAGCTTTTACTCTTTTTGTCAAATAATCAGCCAAGTCTAAGAAATCTTGCCGGGCTGACGTTGAGGATTCATATACAGTCGGCATCATTTTGGTTCTCCTATATATTTCTCTATTCATCAACTTTTGTAAATCGTCATCAAAAGTAGGATTACTATCTTTTATGCATTGAAAACTCCCCTCACCACGAATATAATCGTCAATAAAGATCTTTATTTTGCTATCAACTTCATTTGGATACAGAACAGCACATTTGCGTCTAAGATTATCCATCCATTCAGAGTTTTCTTCACGAAATTTATCTATTTGTACTTGTTCTATTTCCAATTCATCATATTCATCCCATTTTTGAATCAAATCAACTGTTATATCATCCCTGCTATCATCTGACAATATTTCATTAAAGTTTTCCTCATCCTTCCACAGGAAATCACTATATGCGGCAGAATTATCACGAATATCAGTCAGATAACCTAGCATATAATATCTGGAATGTCTATACAAGAAAATACCAGCTCCAGAACATCCGCGACTAAGCTCCTCACCAGAACAAACCTGTCCATCGATTTGCAAATTCGAAAGATGTAAGCAATGATCACCTACTTTAGATACAGAGAAAAGCCTACCTTTCGAAGCAACTTTAGTATAACCTACAAACTGAAAAGTGTCATTCGGTACTATCATTTTTGCACGTTTCACCTTTTTTGCATAATCAAATCCATCTTCAATTTTCTCAATCTCCAATACTGCATAATCACTTTCTCCAGTATCACTTTTCACAATGTCCAACACCCTATGTACCTTTTCTACAGACTCAGAATATTGTACTATAGATATCTCTTTGGGATTAAATAGCAGATACTTCCCCTTATTCTGGTAACAAATACAATGCCCTGCAGTCAATACATAAAAATGTCCATTATCAACGACTATAGTACCGGAACCAGTATTAGTTTCTCCAGAATCTTTTCTGCACACAATTTTCACAGCAAAATGCTGCATTTCTAAGAAATTCCATTCATCTCTCATAGCTTTAAACTGCTTACATTATCATGAACATCAAAATTATATTTAGAGAACTCATCTTGATGGATAAAATCACCAACCCTTTCCATTATCTTCTCCAAAGGATAATTGAAATACAAATGTCTTTTAACATTAAAGTTTCTACATGGATGACAAAATATTTTCGCTATAGTTTCCCTATCAGGATGATAAGAGTTACCAGTACCCCCATCTGTAGATATGATAAATTTATCGCACTTAATCATATCAAGCAGTTCTACACTGATATTATTCCGACTCCCATGATGAGAAACCTTCATACAATCAACACATAATGGGTTCGTTGAAGAATATCCCTTATTTTTCAAATATGCCACAACATTATCCATCCTAGCATCTCCCAGCATCAGGATAGACTTGCCATCACATTCCAGAATAAATGCTATAGAAGCTTTATTTATCAAATCCTTATTTACAGATACCTTCGGTGTATCATTCAAAGCTAATTTTTCCAAAGACTGTTGCTGGTTGATTATAATCCTATTAAGAGAAATCCTAACTCTATAGTCGTCCCCATGTTCATACTCCACCCTTTCATACTCTTTCAGATTTCGCTCCAGATCATCTTTTGTAGGAGATATTACTTTAATTCTACAAAAGCCCAAATCTCGTACTAATCCATCTGAAATATTTTCCTTCCATTCTAGCCCTCTAATATTCTGCAAAACAGAAGCCAAATCATGAGCTTCTGAATAAGATATTCTGGTATCTATAGACGGTGCTTTCAATTGATGCGCACAATTGCACCATATTTCCTTAACAGGAAAAGGATTATCAGAAATACAAGTACAAATATACCTATAAAGACCAGCTATATGATCATGGTCGAAATGAGAAAGAATCATCAAATCTATGCACCCTATTGAACGCAATTTACGTACAATTTGAAGAGAAGTACTTTTCGGACCACCATCAACGACAACAGTACCCTTTCTCTCATTATCTTCACAATACAAAATAAAAGCGTCTCCATAAGAAGCTTTGAGGATTTCTACAGATAAAGACATAGCTAATTATTAAATTATACACCATTATAAACATTTGATAAGCAGCGATAATACCGATTCACAGATACTACCAGCAAGGCGGTTCCATCCCGCACAACCATGGCGAAGACCTTTGATGGTCCGCCAACCTTAGAGCGTAGCGGTTCCGAGCACCGAGTAGGGCGGTTTTCCTCTTCTTCCCTGAGGGGAGAAGACCGAGATGAGAGGTGGAGCCCTCTTTAAGGGTAAAGAGGGACGGGGTGTTTTTCGAAAAAGGGTAAGGAAGGACGGGTAGGTTTTCGAAAAAAGACATTATCTATCCTTGTACATATTCTCGTAATACTTCTGATACTCCCCAGAAGTAACATGATCCATCCATTCCTGGTTCTCAAGATACCATTTTACGGTCTCCTCGATACCCTCCTCAAACTGGAGAGATGGCTCCCAGCCGAGTTCCTTCTGCAACTTTCTAGAGTCAATAGCATAACGCATATCGTGACCCTTTCTGTCTGTTACATAAGTAATCAAATCCAAGTCAGCATCCTCAGGGCGACCGAGCAATCTATCAACAGTCTTGATTACCACCTTGATGATATCGATGTTCTTCCACTCGTTGAAACCGCCGATGTTGTAAGTCTCGGCAATCTTACCCTTGTGGAAAATCATATCGATGGCACGGGCATGATCTACTACATACAACCAGTCGCGCACGTTCTCACCCTTACCATATACAGGCAATGGCTTGCGATGAAGGATATTGTTGATAAACAGCGGAATCAACTTCTCTGGGAACTGGTATGGACCGTAGTTGTTAGAGCAGTTGGTCACGATGGTAGGCATACCGTATGTATCGTGGAAAGCACGGACGAAGTGGTCTGAGCTTGCCTTTGATGCAGAATATGGAGAGTGAGGATTGTACTTGGTTGTCTCCAGGAAGAACTCTTCACCGTAAGCCTCGTGGTTCTTACCGCTGGATGCCTTGGTAGTGAATGGAGCAGGAATGCCCTCTGGATGAGTCATCTGCAACGCACCGTACACCTCATCGGTAGAGATGTGGTAGAAGCGCTTGCCCTCGTATCCTTCAGGAAGACTCTCCCAGTAGATCTTTGCCGACTGGAGCAGAGACAGGGTTCCCATCACGTTGGTCTGAGCGAAAGTGAATGGATCCTTGATACTTCTATCTACATGGCTCTCGGCAGCGAGATGGATGATGCCATCCACCTTGTAGTCCTGCATCAGTTTCAACATCAGGTCGAAATCACAGATATCACCCTTAACGAAAGTATAGTTAGGCTTGTCCTCAATGTCCTTGAGGTTAGCCAGGTTGCCTGCGTATGTCAACTTGTCGAGGTTGATGATGTGATACTCAGGATATTTGTTCACGAAAAGTCTTACTACGTGTGAGCCAATGAAACCAGCACCGCCCGTGATAATGATGTTCTTCATTTCAATTAATATTCTAAATTCTTTTTTAATGTTTGACCTTTCTCTTCAAGGATTGAAAGGAGATACTTGCCATAGTCGTTCTTCAGCATTGGCTGAGCATTCTCACGCAACGTATCACTATCTATCCAACCTTGGCGATAAGCAATACCTTCCAGGCAAGCTACCTTCAAGCCCTGGCGCTTCTCCAAGACTTCGATAAAGGTTGAAGCCTCAGAAAGGGAATCATGGGTTCCGGTATCGAGCCAGGCGAATCCTCTTGCCATGGTCTGTACCTTCAGCTGCTTATCCTTCAGGAACTCCTGGTTTACTGTTGTGATTTCCAACTCACCACGAGCAGATGGTTTGATATGCTTAGCTACTTCCACCACCTTATTAGGATAGAAGTACAAGCCTACCACAGCATAGTTGCTCTTTGGATGCTCAGGCTTCTCTTCGATACTCAGGCAATTGCCTTGCTCATCAAACTCTGCCACGCCATATCGCTCAGGATCGCTTACTCGATAACCAAATACAGTAGCTTTGTTATTCTGCTCTGCATCTACTACAGCCTGATGCAACATCTGGTTCAAACCAGCACCATAGAAGATGTTATCTCCCAAAACAAGGCAAGCAGAATCATTACCGATAAACTTCTCACCGATTATGAATGCCTGTGCCAAACCATCAGGTGAAGGCTGCTCAGCATACTCAAATTTCACACCCAGTTGGCTACCATCACCAAGCAATCGCTTGAAACCGGGCAAGTCGAATGGAGTTGAGATAATCAGAATCTCACGGATACCAGCCAACATCAATACCGAGATAGGATAATATATCATCGGTTTATCAAAGATAGGAATCAGCTGCTTGCTGATACCCTTTGTGATAGGATACAAACGAGTACCGCTACCACCTGCTAATACGATTCCTTTCATAGATATAATCATGTAGATGAGTTTTTAGGATTCTACAACAGAACCCTAAAAACCAGAGATTTACTTATTGCAGAATTCCACAATCAACTTCACAATCTTGTCGATTTCCATATCAGACAATTCATAGAACAATGGCAATCTTACCAAGGTATCACCATATCTGTCACAATTTGGCAACTCTCGACCATCATGCTTATTCTCATAGAACTTGCTGCTATGCAATGGCAGGTAATGGAATGTGGTCTGCACATCATTCTCCTTCAAGAACTTCATCAAGGCAGTACGATACCCCAAACTTGGACAGAGCAGATAGAACATGTGAGCATTGTTGGTAGCATACTCTGGGATATAAGGCAACTTCACTTCATTGCCAATCTTACCATTCAAGCCCTCGAAATAACGATTCCAGATATGCTTGCGCTTACCCTGAATATCATCAAGCTGCTCCAACTGAGCCCAAAGATATGCAGCATTGAACTCAGATGGCAAGAATGAAGAACCCATATCTACCCAACCATACTTGTTGACCATTCCACGATAGAACTCGGCACGGTTGGTACCCTTCTCCCAGATAATCTCAGCACGACGAACAAAGCGCTCGTCATTGATAACGCACATACCACCTTCACCACTACTGATATTCTTGGTCTCATGGAAAGAGAAAGCACCCAAATGACCGATGCTACCCAATGGACGGCCTTTATAGAACGAATCTATGCAATGAGCTGCATCCTCAACTACCAGCAAATTATGCTTCTCTGCAAGAGCCATAATAGCATCCATGTCACAAGCAACACCTGCATAGTGAACCACAGCAATCACCTTGGTCTTCTCATTGATCAATGGCTCAATCTGCTCAACCTCCATATTAGGATTTTCTGCAGAACTGTCTGCAAATACAACCTTTGCACCTTCACGAAGGAAAGCCAAAGCTGTAGATACGAATGTATAGGAAGGTACAATCACCTCATCGCCAGGCTTCAAGTTACAAAGCATGGCGCACATCTCCAAGGCATCAGTACCAGATGTAGCAAGAAGACATTTCTTGAAGCCATACTTCTGCTCAAAGAAGGTATGACACTTCTTAGTAAAATCACCATTGCCACTCATGGTTGTTGAATGACAAACTTCCTCCAAATACTTCAATTCTCTTCCAGAGAAATAGGGTTTGTTAAATGGAATCATAACTTATAAAATTTAATATTATTTACAAATTGCACGTGAACACAATATTTTGAAAGATATTGCGTTTATCGAATATGAAGCAAAACAAAGACATAAAGAAGAACTTATCCGAACGCATCCAAGATGTGTTTGCGAAGTCTCTTGCCTTTATTCTCTCCATATATTTTCGTATAACAGGCCAGAAAGAACTCTAACCCTTTAATGCATTCAAGTAATATTGAAGCATCTTTTCAGCTTCAGTCTTTGAATCAAATCCTGCATCAGCCACTTCCTTGGCATGACTTCTGCGAAGAGGAATATTCTTCTCAACAACAGGGATAATTTTCTCAGCCCACGCTGCTGCACCATCATCCAAGTTGATGAAATGTCCCAATTCACAAGCACTAGCTTCTGGAGTAACAGCCGTTGAAAAGAACATAGGCAAACCGCAACTTTGGCTTTCCAATCCCACAACAGGCAATCCCTCATAGCGGGAAGGCAACAGGAAGGCATCGAAAGCGTTATAGAACTGCTGGATATCCTCTCTTCTTCCAAGCCAGGACATTGCAGGCTCAATACCGGTTTCCTTGATACGCTCTTTCATCTTCTCCTCTAAAACGCCAGCACCAATGATAACAAACTGGGCTTTTTTCTGACGCTTATAGATTTCACTCATCACATCTATCAGGAACATAGGGTTTTTCTGATGCTCAAATCTTCCGATAAAGCCATATACCACCTTATCTTCCCAACCAAACTTCTTGCGAGTCTCGTTACGAAGTTCTGGCTGATAAGAATTAAACTCAGTATTGATAGCCGTCTTGAAGATTGCAATCTTTCCTTCATTAAAAGCCTTCTTACCGAACTGGAAGATACCACAGTCCTCTCCGCATGCCATATAATGAGTGGCATAGAGATGAGAAAGCGGACGAAGCATATACTTTACGTATGTTTTCCACTCACCAGGAGCTGCCATTGATAAAGATTCTGAGATACGAACCTTTACGCCAGCTTTCTTGGCTGCATACATAGGGAAAAAATTCATCATACTGTTGTAAGCATGAACCACATCATACTTTTCTTTCTTGAAGAGTTCATACAAGGCATCAGTATGTCCCTTGAGTTTCTTGAAAGATGGCACGATAAACACACGACCACCTAATGCTTCAATCTCCTCCTGTGGAATGGCATTAGAGTCATCGTTGCATACGATATCCATCTGTACTTGGGTCTTATCTATATGGCGGAAGTACTCCATGATAAGATTCTTCTTACCGCCAGACAAGATAGGACCACCTATTACTGCTACTTTAATCATAATTGTTTTTTGATTTTTCTCTATGCACGAATGGCATTGAGTAAATATTCACTCGAAGCTTTTCTAAATTGAGAAACTCCACTTTGTATCTTATTCCAATCAATATCAAAAGTCTGCTCACAATCCATATCCAATACCAATCTATCCATCAGTCCCAATCGGGTAAGCAAGGATGTAATTCTAGTATTCGTAGAAAGAGATGCCTTTTTGTTGAAACGCTTGAACGTAAAGAAAGAACGGGAATAAATAATGCTGAATACTGTACCATGGAAGGAATCCGTACATACACATTCTGCATTCTTGACCAAATTCACGAAATCTGCAGGTGAAACATGCCAAGGAGCCATATCAACATAATACTCATCAGAAGCTATGTATTGATCCAGATGCAGCAAGGCAACAACCTTTAATCCTTTTTCATTTGCAAGTCTTCTTACAAAGTTTCTTTGTTCCGGATTATTACCCATGAAGTAACAAAACACATATTTTTCCTTTATCAAAGGTTCGTTGCTAATTACTTCGTTCCAACCATCCGCATCCAGCAACAACGCTGGGTCGTTTACCAACTGTACGTCTCTTCCTACAAGCTTTTTGATAATATCCTGTCCTGATGTTTCACGAGCACTCAGATAATTAATGCGCTTCAAGTAATGACTATATATCTTTGAATATTTTGTAGGAATACTTCCGATACCAAAACTAGTAGCATAAGCTATCTTTTTAACATCTTGCGGTACCCAGTTCAATGTATAATAATCTGCCATTATATTAGAAGGCAACCATAACTGATCACTTCCTACAACAACGGCATCATATTCATTTCTACTAGCCTTAGCCATATCCTCCCATGATTCAAAAGCTCTACTGACCTTGAAATGGCTCTTGCAGAACTCATCAAATGCAGCATCTCTTTCCGCCATACCAGACTTCAATTTCTCATTTGATTTCTGCTTGAGTTTCTTTTCTATCAGCTTGCTCTTTTCTTTTACTATCGAAATATCGAAGATATTGCTCAAAAAGTAACGCCATTTGCGTTTGTTGATATCTCCCTTCAAATTATCAAAGTTGATAGCATCAGAATCAATGCCATTTTTCGTAAGAAATCTTTGGGTAGCAAACGCTTGCAACATACCACCATAATCATGGTAGTCATAATTAATCGCTAATGCAACTTTCATATCTATCTTTTCTATCTTTTTAATTCTTACCTAATATTTTCTTCACGAATCTTTTGGATTCATTATAAATTCCCAATCTGAAAGCAGTTTTGCGTAAGAAAGAATTGAGACGGACTTTGAATGTCGTAGGAAACCATTTATTGATGAATGCACCAAATCCCATAGTTTGGTAGTCCTTAAAGAAATCTGCTCGTTTTGGATTCATAGGAACAGATTTAACCATTGCAATTTCATCAGCAATAAAATAATCCAGATTCTTATATTCTTCCAATCTGACGGAATCCTTAATAGCATCCAAAATGCTCATACCTTTATCGGTATGAACCAAGATGCGATTAGTACCATTATCATCAAAGTTCTTTGAAAACATCTTGACATCATAGCAATCCCAAATCGTAAAGTCCGAAACACGATAGCGTTTCTTAAACCTGCAATCATAACAAGAAGGACGAACATTTATATCACTAAAGAAAGAACGCATAAACTGTTCACTTTCTACTCCTTTGTGATAATCAAGTTCCGGCTTTTCATTGAAAAGAGAAAATGACGTATAGTTATAACATAATCTCTTTTCTCTGAAGAGTATTTTATTAAACTTACCACCAATCCTGCTTTGCATGTAAGTCAGGTAATTCGCAAAGATTCCCGGACTAGGAATACCATAACACACAACATCAATCAAAAGGAGTTTATCATATGGCTTGCGTAAGTAATGAATCAAACCTTCTATCTGGCATGGAGTACCGCTCATAGCCACCCATTTGCCTTCCTGTAGGTGTTTCTTGATTTCCTTAAAAGTATCTCCTATTTCACTCTGTACATACTTACTGTTGCGAAACTTACCCAACTCATCCAAAGAAGTAGCAGCAGAATGCTTGACCTTAAAGTCTGAATAATCCACAGCCGCACCATAAACGATACCACCTTGATTAATCACCCATGAAGCAATAGCTGTAAAGGAGCCTCCGGATGTACTTTCCTTTCGAATGGATTCATCCTTTATTTGCAAAAGAAAGCCATGTTGTTCATTCTGCTTTTCAGGTTCTACATTGGCAACAGGACATACTTTCTCACATAAATGGCAGTCTATACAATGTTCAACATCAACATGAGGATAAAGGAAACCTTCTTCATCTTCAATCATTGAAATACATAGCTTTGGACATATATTTTCACATGCCCAACAACCACAGCAATCTTGTTTATTTACTATGTGAATCATACATCTTTATTTGTGTTCCAACTGCCAATGACGAAGTTTACCTGCAAGCATCAACAATCCATTGAAATGATAATAAATTACAAGAAGGACTATCTTTTTTGAAAAAGTTAGTTTATTAGACCACTTATATTTTTTCAAATACTTCTGATATACTGGCAAACTCAACATAGCCAACATTTTGGACTTACGCTCATTATAGGTATATTTATTGTATGGTCCAAAGTAGCCTCTCAATATTGCTGATATAATACCAGACAAAACTCTAATGCTAAGATTCTCTTCTAAAAAGGTTTTGTTACTTTTAGTTTCTATAAAAGAATCTATTCTTTGAAAACCTAACCCCATCATATTTATTGTCTTCTCTGTCATCTTTACAGAGATGGATTCATCATTATAAATATAATGGTATAATGGTTGCTTAATAAATACGGCCTTTTCTAATTTATCGAATAGTTTCAAATTAAATAAAACGCCTTCAACTCCTTGACGTAAATCCTCATCATGGAATATATCATTCTTTAATAAGAATTTTCGATTTATAAGTTTACAATATGCACAAGCAATGAAATAATCAAAGTTCAACATATACCCCTGCAATTGTCTACAAGCATCACCATCAAATACTTGGCCATCACTAAATTTATAGTTATTGTAATGTAGACTACCATTATAATCTTTAACCCATTCACACATGACAAGTTGCAACGTCTTATCTTCAAGAACTTTGTTAATCATACTTTCACACATTATGGGGTCTATCCAATCATCCCCATCTACAAACATAATCCAATCACCAGAACTTGCAACAACACCGCTATTACGTGCTGCGGCCAAACCTCCATTCTCCTTATGTATTACTTTGATACGAGCATCAATTTTGGCATATTCCTCACAAATCTCGCCACATTTATCAGGAGAACCATCGTCCACAAGAATTATTTCCAAATCACGAAGCGTTTGATTTATGCAACTTTCTATACATTGACACAAATACTTCTCTGGCACCTTATAAATAGGTACAACAATACTAACTAAAGTTTGATTATTCATTACACACAAAAATTTTAATTATATTTATTCATAAGACTTAGCATAAATATACACAGTTTTTATGATAAAACTAATGGTACATTTTACCTGCTAACAAAAGATTAAAGTTTATTGCCAATATCGTAAATTAACCAAATAGATTTAATTTTTTCAATCAAATATTGAATGATATGGAAACATTAATTCAGGGTAAAATCCCAATTGTTTATAATATCTGTAAAATAAATAACAAACAAGAATAGTAATATAAATGTTTTTTTTATTTTTGTCTTTTGTCCATGATATAATCAAGGAAATAAGAATATATTGAGAAATAGATAGATAACTACCTAAGCGAGCTAAAGATTCTATTGTTCTAAGAAAGATAGTATGAATCAACATATACAATATAAAAGCATTTATATTTAACTTGAATATTCTGATTATACTTTCTTGTTTCATATCATAAGAGTGAGAAATTGTCATATTTTTAAAAGAAATATAGAACAATGAGTATAAGCCCATATTTAAAATGAACGGCAGTATAGGATTCGTATAATTAGCATCCGATAAGACATTATTGTGACTATATTCATAGTAATAACCTGCGATAACAGAACCAATAGAACCACCGACATGACTCACAATAAATCCCATTAAAACAGGTATTAAATATTCACCAAATATAAAAGCAGCAATCATTAGTATAAATACAACTTTATATTTTAAGAAAAACTTCTGCAAAAATAAAGAGATTGGTAACAACACAATTGCACTCTGATGGCAAAAATAGGCAATAATATTCAATACTATATATTTCTTTCTTTCAGCTATAACCAAAAAACAAAAGCCTAGAAAAAAGATAACAACAGCTAAATCTTGTCTTACTGGAAAGAAATTTGCTGAAGTGACAATACTAGCAAAACATACTATAGGCTTATTATTACTAAAGAAAGTACTTATTTTATAATATATGCTTAAAATAATAAAATTTGAAACTAATAAGAATGACGTATATGTACCAAATAGCTTTTTACAAAGAACCATTAAGAGAGCCCAGCCTGCTTCAAGGTTCTTATAAACCATACCATCATCTTGAGTAATATACTTATAAAAGTTGCTAAAATCTAATTCATTAAAACTTTTCTCATACCAGTACCAATCTGTACCTAAATCCCAGCGTAGACCTCTGAATAAAGTTAAAACTATTATCCAAAAAAAAATTGCTCTTTTCTGCGCCTTCAAATTAGATATGAACGAACTGAGTATAAGCGGTATATAGATTAATGAATAGATTGAAAAGAAATTATCCATTTTAATTATTACTTATCGAAATATCAAATAATATAAAATTTTTGAGAGATTCCATAAAGAAGGAAAACCGTAGTGCATACTCTTGAGGAGATATTTACATGCATTATTTTTTAGCCCCTGACCAAATAATGTTAACGCCGTATTGATATATTGATGTTTATATATATATCGCTTTTTATTCATCTTAGCGATATCATCTTTATAAACACTCAAAAAATATTCTTTATAATCAATAATTCTCTGAGGACGTTTAGAAATCTCATTTGGGGTTGAATATTTGTTCATCAAAATTTTTTCCCCTGATACACAAATATTATAGAGTCTAAAAAACCTCACATACAATTCCCAATCTTGATGTCTCCAAAAAGATTCATCAAATCCATTGATAGTTTCTAGCGCAGAACGTCTGAATAATACAGAACTAGTATTAAAGTCTACATTTCCACAAAGTATATCCTCGATAATATTACCACTTGCAACATAATTGGTTTCAAATTTTCTGTTAATACCAAATATACGTGAATTACAATAACATCCGCCATAAGTATTGTCATGTTTCTGCAATTCCTCGTATTGAGCTTTCAATTTTTCAGGTAAAAACTCATCATCATCATCTAAAAAATTAATATAATCTCCTTTAGCAACTCTAAACCCAGTATTACGAGCAGCAGATCCATTCTTATTAATTTCATGTACAACATACTTGATTACATTATGCTCTATTAAACTAGAAAGAATTTTTTCTGTTTCATAATGCCACTTAGAATCGATACCATTATCATCAACAACAATAATTTCAATATTTGGATAAGTTTGTTTCTGGGCACTAGAAATTGCTCGCAACAAATTATCAGGTCTCTGATAAGTAGGTATGATTATACTTATTAATGGAAAATTATTATTCATACTTTTTGTTATGTTTTAACACTAAATTATATTTATCTATTAACAACAACGATACTTTATGTGTTGACCATTGGCTCAAAGCAAAATTCTTATTTCTTTCTCCTAAGCCTTGTTTTACTAAAGCTAAACCTTTTTTAACCGCCTCAACAACAGATTGTTCGTTATCCGGATTAAATGTCGGATTACCTGTACTTTTAAGAATTTCACCTACATTACCAACTTGTGGTCCCACAACTACTTTTCCTGCAGCAAAACCCATTGGCAAATTACCAGAATTTAATATTTGTTTTCTTTGTATAAAAACAATGTCTGCAGCAGAAAACAACAGAGAAGTATCCTTTACATCTACGTATTTCTTTGAAAATTTAATACGATTAAATTTATAATACAATGTTTTATATAATATTTTTGGTATTCTCCAAATTCTTCTAGTCAAAATTTTATCTCTATAAAAGCCAGGTACTAGAAGTTGTAGCTGAGAGCCTAGTTTTGACTTTATTACAAAAACCAAATTTCTTTCATCATCTGAGCGAAATTGTCCAAACGCTAAAATAACATCCTGCTCATTACTAATATTTAATAATCTTCTAGCATCACTTTTAGCTATAGAGAAATCATAGATACTATCATATATATGGTGTGGTACAATATAATGACCAGCAAAAGGATACTTTGCCTCTAGTAATTGTTTACTATAGCAACCCAAATGAATGAAGGCATCACACTCACCATAAATAATATCAAATAACATCAATACATTATTATCTTTTATCAGATGAGGTTTAAGATTATGGATAGTAATTATAATTTTACATCCACAACCTTTATAATAAAGTAATCTGTTTCTAAATTTTTCTACTTGACTGCTAGAAATACTATTTTTCCAATTAAAAATAGCTTCTGGCCACATAAAATGTATTATATCAAATTTTGACTCTGTGCTCCAAAACTCTGCAACACTACAAACTACATCTATGTTTAAAGACAGTAAACCTTCACTTAAAGTCTTAACGAATGGATTACTGTCTTCCTTTTTTGAAACAATCAATATCTTCATTTTGCGGAAAAACTATTTAATGCTTTTTTTAACGCTAAAATATATTTCTTTCCATATTTCAAGTCAGGTTCCATATAGTTACCTTCACCCCATTCATTCCATGATTTTAGCATTACTATTTTATTTTTTTTCTTTGAAACCCCTTTTAATACTTTTAATACATGCTCATAGAATGATTGAGGATTACTTCCTAAAAGTACCTCTCCTCTTTTTCCACTTCGGGGGGTATGATCCCAATTTGGAATAATAAAAGGTATCATATCCTCTTTACTTTCAAAATTTTCTAGAAAGGAATACTCTAATAAATCTTTATAACTTGTAAATGTAGGAAAAGGAGATATTTTTCTAATCCATCCCCATAACTTCTTTTTAAAAGTATTCGCATGAGCAAATTTGTAATCAACCTTTAAAAAGCGGCCAAGAGTTAAAGCATCAAAACCCATATGGATATATTTTTGATAATCACCTTCATCATCAAGATTTCCCACAAAAAACACTTTATCAGCTATACCTTCCTCCTTTATCCATTTGTTCCAATAATCCATAAATTCCTCAATTTTAGGAAAATTCTGAGGTTTATATATTAAAAAGAAAGGTTTCCCATCTACCCGAATATATCGAGGGTCTTTAAACAAATCTAGTACGTAATCAAAATGACGACGATATTCATCAACTCCACCATAAACTTGTTCTTCCAATAAGACATCACCAGAACCATCCTTTCTCCATTGCTTAGCCTTCCAAGACTCATTAGCCCAGCCTAAACAAAATGGAAAATTAGGTTTTCCGGAAGCATGGACATCATCTATAATTTCATTCAGTAATTGCTTGCCATTACCAAACCAGTAATGCCAATAACAAAAGCCATATACACCAGCTTCTTTCGCTAATCTTGCTTGTTCTTCGCGCACAGAAGGTATTCTTAAATCATAATAACCCAAATCCGCTGGTACTTTAGGTTGATTATGACCATGGAACAAAGGCTTTGCCTTACCAACATTAGTCCATTCTGTAAATCCTTTTCCCCACCATTCATCATTTTCTGGAAATGGATGAAACTGAGGAAGATAATAAGCAATTATTTTAAAATCGTTACTCATAATTATTAATTAATTATCTATGCAAAACACTCAAAAAGCTAGTATAGGTAACCTACCAATTTGGGCTCTTTTCAAAATACTGCAAAAAAGAAGTGCCTAAAGGTCACGTAAATTATAAAAAACAACGCTTTGGTTTATTGTACTTAACATATTCAGCCAAGTTTATATCAGTTTATCTATATCTAATTATCCAAAAGACAATTGATTCTTATACACTTTCCTACATTAAAAATTAAAAAGAAGCACTATCATCAAAGTGTTTTTACGCATTTTGTTAAACATTAATATCCGGAAAAATATTTCTTAATTCTTTACGTATCAAATATGGTCGATTTCTATATTCTGGAATTGTTTTGGTCAAATTCACCTTAATAAACTTGTAATTATCAACCAAATATTGAAAACTTTCTAGTAAATCACCTCTTTTAAAATTACCAGAACTATCCACAACCAATTTCATTGGCAAATTAATATCCTTAGCAATACCTCTAGACTTAATAGAATAACCTAATGCAATAGTTGGTACACAAGAAGAATATGCAGATATAACAGCATGAGTTCTTGCTCCTATAAAACACCAACATTGAGAAATCACATATCGTATCTGGAGGTAATTGAGAGAGTCGGTATCTAGAGTTGAAATACGGTTCTTATATTTATCAAAACGCTTTAAAATAATATCATTAATCAAGCGATCATCTTGACCTTTCCACATGACATGCGGAATAAGGAGAACTTCTTTGTTAGTTTTCTCAAATATATAATTTAATAAATCACATATTTCTTGACCAAAGTCAGAATCCAATTCATATCCACCCAGAACATAGTTTGACAAATTAAGTCCTATTACATTATTTCTCATAAAACATTGAGGTAATTCGACTTTTTCAGGATTTAAGACAAACGCAGGATCAGGGTAACAAACAACATTATTAAGACCTAAACCTTTAAAAAAATCATAGGTCAAAGATTCTCTGGCATATATTAAATCAAATTTTTCAAGCACAACCTTTTTGACAGTTGTCAAATTAGCTTCTCCCATGGAGCAAGCCCATAAAATTGTCTTTATCCCTCTTTCATTAGCATACAATTCTGAAGAAATAGAAGGTGAATTATCATCATAACAAAACATATCCCCCCCAGTAGAAACCATTACATCTTCGTCTAACATATCTTTCAAGAAACAAGCCATTTGATCTATAGTAATATAGTTTAAACTACGAGAGATGCGCATTTTCTGAACAATCGATACTATTTTATTCCAAATTCTTTGACCAATAGTTAATGTTCTATAAGGAATCAATGAATAATATTCATCAATATTCAAACGAATATCTAAATCCAAATTTCTACATAATCCTACCATTTTTTCCTTTGGCGTATTGAGGATTAGAGCAGTTCCTTTTGCAATACCTTCACAACCGCGATTTCCACCGTCAAGATGGATTGGAAAATAAAATTTCATAACCGTTACTTTTTAATCAATTTAAAAATTTGCTTTAAATTTTGAGATTTATAATAGAAAACTACAAATAGCAGAATAGCTATTATTAAAGTTCCTATACACTCAACTATAAAGTTTAATATTGTCGTACAATGAATACTTTTACAAGCATACCATGTTAAACAACTTGCAATTATCACATAAACATACTTAGAGAAATATTCCTTGAGCATATAGCCTATACTTACACCAAAAGATTTTTTTCCGACGCGAACCACATAAGGTGTAACGTTTATAAACATCTTGCATATAAATGGAGATATCAATACACCCTCAAATCCCCAGAGTTTTGCCAAAACAACAGAAAGAATAATATTTACAACTCCTCCAATTATCTGTAAATCCCTGCCTATAGTAAAGTATCCATTTGCAGTTCTATATCGCTCTAAAACTTGACAAGAACAATTCGTGTACATATTAGCGACTATCAGTATTACAACAAACTGACTAAGTACATATTCATGACCAATATTGCCCATCCAAAGTTTCATTAATGAATTCAAAAGCTGTATCAAACATACACTTGAAATCATATATACTGCAGAGGTTACAAAATCTATATTCTTGTAAATTTCAAACTGGCGCTTCTTCGTTTCTGTTGCAACAGCATTACCAATTCCTGCAGCTACAGCATTAAATGCCAAACCCATCAAAACTTCAACTTGCGTAACAATCATTGTATAATTACTATAATAACCCACAACTATTGTTCCAACTACAGCAGAAGTAACAATATTACTCACAGAATTGAAAAGTACTGACCCTAATCGAAAGACTGATACAGAATATATATCCTTAAAGACTTGTTTAACTTCCTTTTTAGATAGCTTTTGAGCAACTGGTTCCGTCAAAAAAGGATATAATTTATCAATCTTATGGGAAAGACTCAAATTCTTTGCGATAACGACTATAACTTTAAAAAGTAAATACGCTATGAAGTTACGGAAAACTAACAAAACAATAATGTCAACCAAGCAACTGATAAAGGTATATGCTACTTCTATCTTACCAAGCAGATATGTCTTTTGATTAGCATTTACAAATGTCTGCTTATAGGCTGCAAAGAAATATGATACTGCAGATTGTAATACAAACAGAAAGAAAACCAAGTATAGATTTTCCGGTAGAGGCTGATCTAAATTCACCAAATACCGAAGAAAAGGCATTAAACTGCAACCCAATAACAGAATGACTATACCAACATAATAATAGCATTTCTTATAGAACTGCATGACAGCTTTCATACGTTCTTCATCATTTTCTGCTATTGGTTTATAAAGTAGGAACGCTATAGCAGAACCTAATCCTAACTCAGAAAGTGCAAGAAATGAAAGTATATTAGTAAACAAGCCATTCAAGCCAAGGTATTCTGCACCTAAAACATATATAAATACTGTTCGACTAGCAAATGATAATAACAATGTAGAAACACGTATTGCTACACTTGCTCCCATATTCAGGACTGAATTTTTAGTTCTTGAATTAGCCATTTTTAATTATTGTAAATGAATTGCCCCCCCAAGAATTTGACCATATTTGCTACTCATGAAAAGAGCGGTTTGTAAAATATCTACCAATTTAACTTTGTTTGATGCTATAATGCCGTTATTTATAATAGAATGGTTTGCCAAGACATCTCCCAAACTCAAAGCCAACATCTCCATATTCTTTTTCAACACAAAGGAATAATCAGAATCATCACTAATAAATGCTGTGCATATAGTTGCATACTGTTCTAATGGCACCAGATAAGAGACTTCTTCCTGTAACCATTGATAAACCCGATACATATCATCTGTCTTAGGATATTCTCCTGAAGCTGTTAACAATGACATACTTTCATCTTTTCTATAAAGATTGACTATATGCGTAAATGGTCCTATTAGTTCTTTCGAGGCAGATACGATATCTTCTCTTGACAACTCGCCATTTATGGAAAGAACAGAAATAGAAACATTCTCATTCTTCTGAATCGTCAAAATTAAATCTTCAGAAATCGGTATGTTTGTAACAATTAGAAGATTGCTCTCTGATAACGAGCCTCCAGAATAACTATGTTCTAAACTCTGATAAATGTTTTCATCAACTATTGGATTAATATATTGTCGATGACAAATCAACTTTCTTATCTTATTAATAAAACTCATATTCATTACACAATTTCCATCGCTGAAGCGATGATGGTTTTACCATTTAAATGTCTACCAACTGTAGAGGACAGAAAACAAATTACAGATGCAATCTCTTCAGGTATAGCAATGCGCTTCGTAACACTTGAACAACCTGATATATTCTTTCCAAAACCTTTATCACCCATCCTTGTAGCTACAGAACCTGGTGCAATACCTACAAACTGGACTTTGCCGTCATATTCTCTAGCTAACAATTTGCTATATTCTATGACTGCAGCCTTAGATATTCCATAGGGCGTATGTCCAAAATGATTAGAGTATCCACAAATACTTGCCACATTAACTACTTGACCACAAATATTGTTTTCCACCATCTTATCGGCTACCAACCTTGAAGCTAAGACTGTACTCTTAAGATTAGTATTAACTACCTCGAAAAAAGTATCAGCTGTTACGCCTCTAAATTTTTTGCTTCTATCTGTTTTTTTAAAAATTCCAGCACAATTGACCCACAAGTCAATATGCGAGATGGTAAAAGCCTTTTCTACCCCATCTTTTACACTTGAAGGATTAAGTTGATTCATCACAATGTAACTGACTTGAGTACTTTTATCATAGGTCAAACTTCCTACAGCATCTTTTAGTTTATTTTCATTCCTTCCTGTTAGAATAACATTACAACCTTCAGATAAAAAACGTTGTGCTGTTGCATAACCTATACCACTTGTAGCTCCAGTAACAACCACATTTTTTCCTTTCAAGGTTCCACCAGTTACACTAGTAGAAGAATATGCTTCTCGTAAATGCTCATTGTATATTAATGGTTTAATATCAACATATGTGAGCAAAGACTTAATCTTACTTAATATACTCATAATTTACTTTTTATCAACAGAAAGAACAGAATTATTAGCAATAATTCCATCCTTTATTAAATCGCTAAAAAAATGTCTCATAAACTTTTTACTTCCATATTTGTTAAGTCTAAAGCCACCATCACAATATAAATTATAATCATTGTAGAATTCTTCTTGTTTAAGATAATTATACAAAGGAATATTATTTAAATGAGAACACTTATTCGCAACAGACAGAAGAACCTTTTCAACAAATTCATCCGAAAAATTTCGATATAGCTTTGATGACATAGGTGGTATAACAAATAAAGGTTTCCATTCTTTTGATTTACAAAAGGCAACCATTTCATTAAGTGTATGCTCATTTGTTCTTACACATTCTTCTATTTTCTTAGGAATGTCTATCGATTTTAAATCTTCTAATTTAAACATTTGTATCCAACCATTCGCAATATTCTCCATATTTTCATTAGCTGATGATGCTGTTACTGAAACAGGATGACGGGAAGCAACATCATCTATGCAATCAGTATCTATTATCAAACGGCCAAATTGCTTTAGATTTTTCAAACCTATAGGGAAAACATAATGCCACCAACGTTTAAAAGAATATCTTAATACTTTAGGCAACATTTTAAATGGCAATATTTTGTAGTAATTATTAGCATATAAAACCACCACCTCCTCCTCATTGCAACATGTAACACAAGCAGCAAGATTTATAACAACGATACAACCAGGAGCAAGATGGGTTTCATATTGCTTCATCAAGCGAAAATCACTCTGTAAAGCTTCTGCTTCCAAACAGAAATTAAATCCATTTAAACGTAATTCCTCAAAATTATTAAAAGCATATTTTGCATAGGTGCTACCAAATGCTACAATTCTCAAATTCTTTGGAACTCCTTGCAAATATCCTTTTATTGTAACATAACTGTTTTTATAAGCATTGGTACGCTTATATAAACAGTTTGCAAAAATGTATGCTACAAGCAATAATAGTATTATTATGTATATCATTACTCAACTTTTCCAATATGTCCTTCTGTTGCATTATCTCTATGATGTATTGTCGCAGGATTACCTATTACGATCGAATGAGATGGAACATCAAAATTCACAAAAGTATTAGGAGCAATAAGCACATCATCCCCTATGTTGATTCCACCGACAACCGTAGAATTACATCGAATACAAACATTCTTTCCAAAATGAGGTGCTCCTGCACGTTTACCACGTATATCACGCCCAATAGTTACTCCATGAGTCAACATCAAATTACCTTCAAAAGTTGCACTACCATTTATGATAACCGTTCCCGGATGACCTATGATTAATCCCTTGGGAAGATTCATATTTTCATATAATTGAATACCGGTCTTATGGCTAAACTTGACAAGTTTATGCATGTAATACCTAGACCAGACTGTACCCTGAGCAGCTTGAGCTTTCCTGTAATATTTCAAATATTTAATCTGAAACATTTTCATTTCATTACGACTCAACTTATCTTTTCCTCTAAACGAAGCATTAAATCTTAAGTCATAGCCATATAATTCTTGAAATTTGTCAATATCTATCTTCCAAAAATTAACTTTGAGCATTTTTTTAAAAACCATTTCTATCATCAATACATTAATTTGAACTAAGCACCAAACCTCGACAACATTGCAATTAATTTATTTTTTATTCTCTGCTTTAGCGGTACTTTACGAATAGAACATAGATTCAAAAACGCTTCTTTGGAGTTTACATTAAGAGTTTCAAAGAAAAGTTTTCTATCTCCAGTTTGAGGTTTGTTTGTAATCAAATTACTATTTCCTGCAGCAATATCATCAATACTTACCTGAAAACTGTCAATCTTGTCTTTTAAAATATTCCATAAATCAAGTCCTTTGTTACTGTGAACTATAACAGAAGACAAGCCTTTATTATCATTAATGTCAGGTGTACTATGATATACCCCCCAAGCATCAGCTAGTGTAAAATCACTAATTCTTTTAGCATTTTTAAAAGGACATTGAAAACAAGAAGGACGCATATTCCATGACAAGAACATACTTCTCAAATAGAGGTTATGCATTCCTCGTTCTTTAAATATACGTTTGTCTGTATCTACTCGGAAAGTAAATGTATCCCAACCAATGCTCTTTTCCTTAAAGTTTATATTTTTAATTTTTTCGCCTCCAAAAAAGGCTGCCAAATATTTCTGCCATACCACATAAGAAGGAATACCCATACAGATAAGATCTATTGTATAAAGGTTATCATAATCCTTTCTTAAAAAAGATTTCAATCCTTCAACTTGACATGCCATACCAGAGTATAGAACCTTTCTACCATTCTTTAGTTCCTTTCTAATATACTTGAAAGTTTCATTATCGGCTTTACATTGAAGATATTTTGAACCTTGCAATGCACAGAGTTCGTCTTTAGATTCAACAAATTTATGAACAACATTAAAATCATTATCGTAGGCTGCACCTACTACCAAGCCATTATTATCAAGAATCCATTCAGCTATTGGTGGAAATATGCTACCAGAAGAACTAATTAATCGTTGGCTATAATTCTTATTTCGGGCAGCAAATCCAATCTGCGCATCGCTATTTTTCTCACGAATACTTTTTCTATTCTCATATTGCAGAACAGGACAAACAGATTGACAAAGTCCGCAATCAACACATACTTTTTGACTTATAATTGGGTATTCAAAGCCTTCTGAATCCAATTGCATTGTTATAGCATGATGTCCACATGCAGAAAAACAAGCAGAACATCCGCAACACTTATCTTTTTCTAATACTTCAAGCATATTTTTTACTTATCATACAGATCCACATTGATATCGAATGGGCTATCGAAGTCCTTCAGCATCGCATGCTTCGTATCTTTCTCAGAGAGATTGGCATGTTCTGTTGGGATTCTCCAATCGATACCGAGGCTTTCATCTAGGATGCTGATACCACCATCTGCCTCTGGATGATAGAAGTTATCACACTTGTATTGGAAGACGGCTGTTTCTGAGAGGACGGCGAAACCATGGGCAAACCCCTTTGGGATGAAGAACTGGACATGGTTATCTTCTGTCAGCTCTACAGCCACATGCTTGCCGTAGGTTGGTGAACCTTTGCGGATATCTACGGCGACATCAAGCACTCTGCCTTTTACGCAGCGTACCAGCTTGCTTTGTGTGTAAGGTGGGCGCTGGAAATGCAAGCCTCGCATCACGCCATAGCTGCTCATGCTCTCATTATCTTGGCAGAAGTGAACACCATGTCCCAAGATTGGGGCTACCTTCTCTTCAAACTCTCGCTCGCTGAAACTCTCAAAGAAGTAGCCACGAGAGTCGCGGAAGAGGCGTGGCTCTAAAATGAGCACGCCTTCTATATCGGTTTTGATTATATTCATCGTTTTTTATTTAAAGAAAGGCAGGCTCCATACCAAGAGCTGAAAAGTAGCTTATAAAATAAGCCCCAGGCACTTCACCTGCCATAATTATTCCTGCTAAAATTCTAAATTCTTTTTTAATGTTTGATCTTTCTCTTCAAGTATTGAAAGGAGATACTTGCCATAGTCATTCTTCAGCATTGGCTGAGCATTCTCACGCAACGTATCACTATCTATCCAACCTTGGCGATAAGCAATACCTTCCAGGCAAGCTACCTTCAAGCCCTGGCGCTTCTCCAAGACTTCGATAAAGGTTGAAGCCTCAGAAAGGGAATCATGGGTTCCGGTATCAAGCCAGGCGAATCCTCTTGCCATGGTCTGTACCTTCAGCTGCTTATCCTTCAGAAACTCCTGGTTGACTGTTGTGATTTCCAACTCGCCACGAGCAGAAGGCTTAATATGCTTGGCTACTTCCACCACCTTGTTAGGATAGAAGTATAAGCCTACCACAGCATAGTTGCTCTTTGGATGCTGAGGCTTCTCTTCAATGCTCAGGCAATTGCCTTGATCATCAAACTCAGCCACTCCATATCGCTCCGGATCACTTACACGATAGCCAAAAACGGTAGCCTTGTTATTCTGCTCAGCATCTACTACAGCCTGATGCAACATCTGGTTCAAACCAGCACCATAGAAGATATTGTCGCCTAATACGAGGCAAGCGGAATCATTACCAATGAATTTCTCTCCGATAATGAAGGCTTGGGCTAAGCCATCTGGTGATGGCTGCTCTGCATACTCAAACTTCACACCTAATTGACTTCCATCGCCTAAAAGGCGTTTGAAACCTGGCAAGTCGAATGGGGTTGAGATTATGAGTATCTCACGGATACCTGCCAACATCAATACCGAGATAGGATAATATATCATCGGCTTATCAAAGATTGGTATCAGCTGCTTGCTGATACCCTTTGTGATGGGGTACAAGCGTGTTCCGCTACCACCTGCTAATACTATTCCTTTCATATGATTATTATTTATTGATCAAAACACTGTTCGAAAACCTACCCGTCCTTCCTTATCATTAAAAAAGGCTCCACCTCTCATCTCGGTCTTCTCCCCTCAGGGAAGAAGAGAGAAACCATTTTGTTAATTATTTTGATTTCTGATAAATTTGCCAAACTTCATCTTCTAACTTTCTGAGTTCTGCTATTTTATCTCGATTCTTTTGGAATACATATTCTGTACCATCTACCGACTTAATCTGTAAAAGTTGATTTTCATCTTTTAAGAGATTATACATATAATTCCACAATAGGTATACCATATCAAGATAGTACATGTTCCTATAAGAATCTACGGGGATAGAATAACAAACAGCATTGATTTCAAAACTCGTTAAATCTATTTTAACGTCAGAATCAGAGCGAACATTCTTCAAAAAGCGTATCATTTGCTTTAATCGTCCATTTGTAACAACACTACGGTTATTGATATTTTCTATAGCTAAAAATGGGCAACTTGGAGGTTCCTTGCTATTTGTTTTCTTGTTATAGATAGCAACGCCTCGGTATTTTTCTTCCTCATTCACTACAAAACTTATATTATCTTGCCAACACGCAATTACTATATCCACATCTCTTTTCAGATTTTTATTATATATGTGGATAGCTTTTGCCTTTTCAATGTCACACTCAGCATACCACTTACGCATAATTCTCTCATTACTTGCCCTTAATTCACGTAAATCTTGAAGAGAGTCACCTGTATACCGAGAGAAATTGTCTGCATAATTTCGTAACTTGGTTAAATCATTATAATCATAAGCACTAGTATAAGGGGATTGCAAAATATTTCTTATCTTAAAGATTTCCGTAGAGACAAACTTATTAGTAAAAGTTAGTAAGTCTATATCACTTGCACCTTTAATATGCGTATTTGTCATCACAGAACCTTGATAACGATAAGTGACATTCATATATTGCTGCTCATCCTTAAGATGCTTTTTTACAGCCTCTCCTGCTTCCTTGGTAATAGCCGTATAATGCTCATCAACAGCAGACATTGCCATCTTGACGTATTTGGCAACATCTCTACCTTCTGTAGATAAATCTGAGAACATTCTTTGTTCTACCAATCGATTTTGATCGGGATTATAACGATCCTCAATCCGTCGAATAAGATTTGAATAATCTTGAATCATAATTTATGAAATGGTATATATTCTTGTTTTTGATTTTCAAAAAAATCCATTATCTGTGTCTGATTATCAGAAAATAGGCTCTGCCCAATATTTTCTAAAGTTTCAATGGATTGTTTATCAGAAGCATCCAAACCAATGACATTATCATTTTCAAAAGAATGCTGCAAGCGACAATAAGTGAAATGCTGTTCTCCGCCTACCCCTATTCCTCTCTGATAAAATTTCATCAAGTTATCTGTATAATCTGCTTGAGCAGAAGATATCAAATCATAAAGAGGTAATGGCTTCTTATTATATAGCCAATAGCGTCCTGTCATCTTTTGAGGTTCATCCTTAAACATCCTATTACCTGTTCCCAAAGAAAGTATTGCTATATTACCAACAGGTATATTGAGTGAATGAACAGTCTCTGTATATCCAATCAATGTAGGATTATTAGCCATAATGCCCCCATCAATCATTGATTTATACCTATATTTCTCTATTCCATCTTTTATCGTATATTCAAAATCATAACTATCAAAATATACAGGTGCAGCCGCAGTTGACAAAGCAATATCACATGCAGGTATCTGATAGTCTCGAGTTAACTGTGGATGGTGAGAAGTCTTGAAGACATGCATCATACCCCGATCTGCATCGTAAGCAGGTATACAGACTCTAGTTTGGCAATGCCCCAATCGTGCAGGGCTCTCTCCAGCATACCTATCATAGGAATCAGACAAAAAATGCTTCAAAGTTTCACGCTTGTATAACTCTTCCTTAAATAGTATCTTTAATACTTTTTGAAGGTTACCTTGATGAGGAAATATTATCTTAGCATTATCTCGGTAAAGAGATAAAATCTCATAAGCCGGCATACCTAAAGCTAAACCTATAGCAATAATTCCTCCAGTCGAGGTACCACAAATGAGATCAAAATAATCACAAATACGACAAGCATGATTATTTCGCTTCAATTCTTCTTCAGCAAGAGCAAGTATCTTGGCCGGTATGATACCACGAATACCTCCTCCGTCTATAGAAAGTATCTTAAACATAATGCTATAACTTATTTAAATCTACATTTATATGTATACTCTAGACCAGCTCATATAGCTTAATCTCTTCTGAAGATATCTCGAGTATATACCTTATCCTTTACATCATCCAGACAAGCATCATAGCGGTTGGCGATGATGGCATGGCTCTGTGTCTTAAAAGCTTCGAGGTTGTTCTCAACTTGGCTACCGAAAAAGGTGCTGCCCTCTTCCAGGGTTGGCTCATAGATGACTACCTCAGCACCCTTTGCCTTGATACGCTTCATGATGCCCTGGATGGCTGACTGGCGGAAGTTGTCGCTGTTTGACTTCATGGTCAGGCGATAGACACCAATCACGCAGTTGTGCTCCTTGCTGGCATCATAGCTGTTGGCATCAGCATAGCTATAATAGCCTGCCTTCTGGAGTACGGCATCAGCAATATAGTCCTTACGGGTACGGTTGCTCTCTACGATTGCCTCTATCAGATTCTCAGGAACATCGGCATAGTTTGCCAGGAGCTGCTTGGTATCCTTTGGCAAGCAATAACCACCATAGCCGAAACTTGGGTTGTTGTAATGGGTACCGATTCGTGGGTCGAGACCTACGCCATCGATGATAGCCTTGGTATCGAGTCCCTTTACTTCTGCGTATGTATCCAACTCATTGAAGTAGCTTACTCGGAGTGCCAGATAGGTATTGGCGAAGAGCTTAACCGCCTCGGCTTCCTTCATGCCCATGAAGAGAGTATCAATGTTCTCCTTGATGGCACCTTCCTGGAGCAGAGCAGCAAAGGTCTTGGCAGTTTCCTTCAACATCTCGACATTGGTTACAGACTTGATTGCCTCATTTTCCTCTTCGAACTCAGGGCGCTCGATAATCTTTGGATAGCCTACGATAATACGGCTTGGGTAAAGGTTATCATAGAGTGCCTTGCTCTCACGAAGAAACTCTGGAGAGAAGAGAAGGTTGAACTTCTTCACGCCCTTCTTGGCATACTTCAAGTAGAGGCTACGAGTGTAACCTACTGGGATGGTACTCTTAATGACCATCACTGCATCTGGGTTTACCTCCAGAACCAGGTCGATGACTTCTTCTACATGGGTTGTATCGAAGTAGTTCTTCACTGGGTCGTAGTTGGTTGGTGCTGCAATCACTACGAAGTCTGCATCCTTATAGGCTGATTTGCCATCAAGGGTTGCCACAAGGTTTAATGGCTTTTCAGCCAAATACTTTTCGATGTAATCGTCCTGGATTGGAGAAATCTTATTATTTAGTTTCTCCACCTTCTCTGGGATTACATCTACTGCTGTTACATGATGGTGCTGAGACAACAGGGTTGCTATGCTCAGACCGACGTAGCCGGTACCGGCTACTGCTACTTTTATATCTTTAAAATCATTCATGCCGTGAAGTATGTTATTTTTCTTTGTATAAATCTACATTGATATCGAACGGACTATCGAAATCCTTCAACATCTTATGCTTTGTATCTTTCTCTGAGAGATTAGCATGCTCTGTTGGAATTCTCCAATCGATGCCGAGAGTATCATCGAGGATGCTGATACCTCCATCTGCCTCTGGGTGATAAAAGTTATCACACTTGTATTGAAAGACTGCAGTTTCTGAAAGGACAGCGAAACCATGGGCAAAGCCCTTTGGGATGAAGAACTGAACATGATTGTCTTCTGTCAGCTCTACTGCCACATGCTTGCCATAGGTTGGTGAGCCTTTGCGAATATCTGCTGCTACATCAAGCACTCTACCTTTTACGCAGCGTACCAGTTTGCTTTGTGTGTAAGGTGGACGCTGGAAATGCAGACCTCGCATCACGCCATAGCTGCTCATTGTCTCGTTGTCTTGGCAAAAGTGAACACTGTGTCCCAAGATTGGGGCAACCTTCTCTTCAAACTCTCGCTCGCTGAAGCTCTCGAAGAAGTAGCCACGAGCATCACGGAAGAGGCGTGGCTCTATAATGAGCACGTCTTCTATTTCTGTTTTTACTATATTCATTGTTTTTGTTTTAATTTTTGTTCTTTAATAAGAAGTTCTAAAATCATCCCGTCCTTCTTTACCATTAAAGAAGGCTCCACCTCTCACCCCTGCCCTCTCTCCTCAGGAGCGAGGGAGGAAACCGCCCTACTCGGAACTCGGAACCGCTTCGCTCTAAGGTTGGCGGGGCATCAAAGCCCTCGCCATGTTTTGCGGGATGGGACCGCCATACGGGCTAACGGTGATTTACTGTTTCTATTAATCTAATCCAATTCCATCTCATCATATTTCAACTCTCTTCCTCCCATCTTCCTTACATGAGTATATGCATACTTTGAGTAAGAAAGAAGGGCAGACAGAATCTTGCCACCATCCACTTCGATGATAGAGCTTTCTTTTTTGCCGAGGCTGTCGATGGAGCAGAGGGTGATGCCTTGGTGCTCGTCGTTCTCATCGTCAGAACATATCCAATAGCGGTCATGAAGAGGACCATCCTTTGAATTGTCGTCATACCATACAAAGTTGAGGCTAAGGGTATTGGTTACTCCTGATGAAATAGACCTCCATGATGTGGTGTAATCCTCATTTTGATATTTCTGACGATGGGTAAGTATTCTTATCTCCAAATCGTTGTTGATGTCGCAGAGCTGCTTGATAATAGCGAGGTCTTGTGGCTTGAAATATGGGTCGATAATGGTCAGTGTGTTGTAATTGAATGACTGATACCAATTCAAAATGTAAGCCTTGGCTTTCTCCTCTTCTCCTACTTGGATATAGCCATCATCGGTGAAAGTACTTGTACGGATCAAACTCTCTACACGGTCAATCCGTTCTTTGGTGTCGGCAGCCAACGAAAGGACCAGTTTCAAATTGTAACGGAAGGCACGATGCATGTTGAGCAAGAAGTCCTTGTTCTGCCTAGACTGCTTGTACTTGCGGTACACATCCTCCATGATATACAAAATAGCAAATTTGGCATCATCTATGTTATGGTCGTAAATGTGCTTGATGGAAAGGTCGAGAATGCGATTCAATTCCAACACTTGGCCTTTGCCGTTAAGCAGGTTGTCAAGTTGCTTGGTAAAGAATTTCACTTGCTCACGACGGTTAAGGTTATCTATCGTATCTAACTTGTCGTGTGCCTGTTTCAACTTCTTAGCTGATGATATATGACTAAGCAACCGGTTCTTATATTGCACACGGGCTGGATCCTTGTCGAGATTGTTAACCATCTCTTCCGCTAATTCTGGCTTGTGCTGATAAACCATATCTATCAAGCGTTTATAATCATCGAGCGTTCCATTCAGGCGAAGGCTTCGCATGGCAGTTTCGGCAACAGGCTTAACCAGGTTGCCAAGATTATTCTCCACACACTCATTGATGCTCAAATCGAGTCGGTTTACCTTATCGAAAGTAGAGGATATTGACTCTGCCAGTTCTATGCCTTTTTCAAAGAACACTTCTTTGTCTCCCTTCTTCTGGAAATAAGGGGCTATCTGAAGAAACAGGAATGCCTTGTCTGCTTTGTTGTCGATACGATCAATGGCATCAAACCAGGTTTTGCTGTCCTTATTAGAGAACTCTGATTTAGAATGGCGCAAAGCTGCAAGACAGGCTATCTTATAACCATCATGCTGGATGCCAAAGCGAGTAGGAAGTTTCTCGTTCACGATTCGCTCTATCTCATTGACAATTGCATTCTTCTGATTACTACTTAATGTCTGCTTAGGTTTTCCTTCTTTCAGACTCTTGGCAATGATATTGACCACCTGATAGAAAATTTCATCGTTGGTAGAATGCTCCAGAATGGCTATAAGGTCTTGATAGTCCTTGTATTCCAATGGGTATGCCTGATATTCCGCAGATACCCCAGACAGAGAGGCTTCCTTGCAGAAGATGAATTCTGTTACATGCTTTAAACAGTCGTTCATGAACTGCTCATCGTAGCGGGTCAAGAGAGAATAAAGGGTATCCCTGCTATAATAGAACATGGCTGGCGCAATGCCAAAAATGACTATTTTCTGATCCAATACCGAACAGGTGTCAAAATGAGCAGGGAAATATTTTCCGCATAGTTGGTTGAATTGCTTGGTATCGTTGGCAAGATAGTACTCCAAAGCGATATTGCTCCAAATAACAGCTTTCTCGCCATCTGACAACTGCGCATCTATATCATCTGCAAACTGCGTCAAGAGCTGTTCGTCTTCGCACATGCCATATCGTACAAGAAGTCCCATTGAACGGGAATAAAGTTCGAGGGCTATGTCGTATGCCGTGATACAAGATGATGATGCCAAGAAACACTCAGTCTTCATCTTGCGACATTTTTTCAGGATGTCCTCGGCATCGCCACTTGAGACTTTGGCAAAGTTCTTTGCCAGGAAAAAGCCACATTCGATTCTTTCTTTCAACATCTCTATAGACTGCCAATTGTCTAATACTAAACCTTTAATCCTATTGGCAAATGAATCCTCAGGAAAGTGTTTTGTCATCCACAAGTATATACGCATAAAGATGATAACCTTGCGTGACGGACGTTCCAATTTCTCAAAATAATGAAAATTGGCTTTCAACACTGAAAGGAATGCCTCATGATTTATCTGTTCGGCATAATACAACATGCGAGACAGTAATTCGAGAGGGTTCTCACGGTTGTCGTAGGTATTGTCGGTCTTGGCAATTAAATCGAAAAACTTATCCAGCTTCACCTTTTTCTCTTCCTGTTTCAACAGATACTGACTGGCAGCCAAGGAATAGGCTCGCTTCTTGCGTTCCGTTGTGTTGATTTGGTCTATCAACTCATCTATCATCGTTGGGTAATCACATACCAATGCCTTGATTGGCTCTTCAACTACTTTCAGATGATAGGCGGTTTCTTCCAAAAGGTGTCGAATACCCGATATGATGTCACGGCGTATGTCGCCAGTGGAACAGCCCAAAGTATTCTCTGTCTCTGACCGTTTGCCCAGATAGTCAAACCTGCCTAACAGTTTTGACAGACAAGACACACGAACCGATTCGTCTTCCAAATCACATATGTAGAGATACAGAAGTTCAAGTCGGGACTTGCTCTCCTCAGGAAGGATATCTTTTGTTGCCTCAATGATAGTCAGTTCGGCATCCACATAATCAAACGTCGGGTATTTAATGGTGTCGGTGAGAGATTCTATGTAAGCCATAGCCTTTTTCATCTCTTCGGGCGTCATCTTTGACATAGAATGACAAACGGTGTTGAGAATCTTAGCTTTCGGCATATCTGTATCTGAAACTGCCACTATCAATTGAATAGCTTGCAAAACAGCTTTGCCAATATTTTCCTTGTTCTCATGCTCAGGCAACCATATCTGCAACAAATGCAGCTTACGGGAATTGCTTGGCAGTTTAGCCAACTCACCCAAGAAGTAATCAACCGAGACATCTGCAAACAAGTTCTTGGCGGCATGAGTGAACGTGCGCAACTCATCGTCCTCAATCTTGGCACTGACCATATCGAAATTGGTTACGTTTCCTGTTTCTGCATCCGTCTTGTTTGACATCAACGACATCAACGTGTAAACCCTATCGGCATTAACTGTCTCCTTGTTTGCCTTTGCCACTTTGTCAACAATGGCTATAGCTGACTCATAATCTATTGGCATCAAGAGTTTTGCCAACTCAATGGCTTTGCTTGGTATTTTCTCAAACTGTATGGTAGATACAAGTTGGTTAATGTTCTCTTTCAGTACCTCATAGTCGGAAGGGTTCAACAAATCCTTCTTTCTGGCTATAAGCAGAAATGACTTCAGGCGTTCCTCTGAAAGATACACATTACGAGATAATGCCAATGCTTGCTCGGAATGTCCAGTGGCAAGAAGAGCTTCCAGTTCGTTGTCCCACAACTCATTTTTCTCAATCTCACGAGACATGGACTTATTGAGAGCAAAACGGAACAGGGTTGCCGCATATTTCTCCGGTTCATCCTTGCAGGCTTCATAGCCAAACTCGCACTGCTCGTTGAGAGCTGCCTGAGAATGCTTGTTGACAAGTATCTTCTGGATATTGTCCCTGCTGAGAAAGTTTACCAGCTGGTCTGTCTTATGCAAAGTCTTCATGAGGGGTGGGATGAAGCTGCAATGGGAAATCATATATTGTGGCATCTGCAAAACATGGAGTATCTTCAACTCTATGTTCTGCTTCAAACTCGTCAACTGACGCTTCAGGTATTTATGAAAGCCCTCATTAATGAGGGTACAAATACCCGACGGATCTATATGTACAAACTCCTTATATTTCTCAGACACCCCAAGAAATTCATCTTCTGACAGCGACAAGATGGCTGCTGCCACTGGCACTTGAAGAGGAAACTCCGTATAGGTCAATAAAGCGAAGAAATCATATGTCAAAGTTTCGTTTGTATCAAATATATGATGAAAATCAGCATCATACAAATCGGTAGTGCCTGATGCATTTGATGCAACCAAATCCTTCAGCTTACCTTTCTTTATATAACGGTTGAGCACTGTTTCCATGCGGCTTCCCAATCCTCTTGTGATGTCGCATAGGGCTTGAAGTTCTTCTTCATTGATGTCTGAAACCGATTTACGGAAATAATCCTTTACGTCGGCATCACCAAACGGAATTATCTCGTATTCACTGATACTCAACTTGGAACAGGAAGGTATGATATTCTTGATATCTTCTTTCTTGCCTGAAAAAATGAAGCGACCATTGTTCCAAAACATCTTCTCTAAAAAACGTTTGACACTCTCAACCTTTTCTGGCGGAACATGATCAAAACCATCAAAGACGAAGTATAATGGCTTATCAGAACGTTTGATTTTCCGATAAACGGATGGCCATAATGCAGTAATGTTGGCTTTCTCTGCATCCCTAATGTCGAAAAGTTCATCTGCCCCGTAGGCATACCAGTACAATTGCTCCACAACGCTGTGCTCCATCACATCCGCATCCATCAACATAATGTCAAGGCCATCGTTGAAATAGCTCATACAGTTACGACCATGCTCCCTGGCAAACTGCGCCAGCACTGTGGAAACGCCAACACCCTCTTCACCATATAGGCAAAGAACATTATCTTCTACCAAACGCTTTTCGCACAAAGCAAGTATCTCCTTGCGGATGATTTCGTTGGAGACTGGACATGGTTTGGTATCACTATAGTAAAACATGTCGAGTATAGAGCTTTCTGCAATGGCCTCCTTGTTACAAGGACGGTTGCTCAGCACTTTCCTGGCATATTCTGCTCCATAGAAATTCTGTATGGCATATTTTGCATTAGGCAATATCTGCACGTTACTCTGCTTGATATCGAATGTATTTTGCTCTTCTGACATAAATATGAATTTAAAGAGGGTTAGGATACTTTCCAAAGTATCTTAGGATACTTGGCGAAGTATCTTAGGATACTTGCCCATGTATCTTAAGATACTTTTTTGAGGGTGTTTTAGCGACCTGCTTGACGGATAGTCTTTTTGCGGGTCGTCCAGGCAGTATTGATTGCCACCCGGATGTTGTCGATGGTCTGCCCTTTCTCCCATTTCGGAACGAAGGGAAGGAGAAGGGAAATGAAACTCTGCTTCACTATCAGCTCATCGGTGAGGGATGGCTCTTGCTGTCGCATGGTTGCCACCACCTCGCCCAGGTCTCTCGCTGTCTTGCAGGAGCGAAGGAGGGTGATGTAGCCTCGCAAGGATTCCACCTTATTTATATATATAGATAAAGCCTGTTCTTCCTCGGTGAGAGGTTGAGATGCTTCGCCATCCTTGGCAAGCATCTTCTCTGCGAACTGGTCGCCATAGAAGTTTTGCTCTGCCTTTGTAGCGTTGGGGAGGATTTGGTTATTGCCTCCGTATATATTGAAAGTTACATCTGACATCGTATAAAGGTAAAAAAGTAAAAGGGTAAAAAAGTAAAAAATGATTTGCTGGCTATGATTTCTTAATGATTTTCTTAACCTTATTCAATAGATATTCAACGTTTTTCAATGCCTTTCAACGGAATTGTTTTCGGTCCACGGATGTTGTATCTTTGCAACAGCTTAAACGAAGAACGAAGAGTGATGAGTGAAGAATTCAATACCCGGGGTGCTCGACATTCGAAGTTTGGAGTAGCTGACAATTTTAGTATTAACAATTTAAAAGAAAGGAATCGATTATGATTGAGTATTCTATTTACATGATGGGTAATCCTATCAAAGCAGAGGAGCCTCAAAAGGCTTATGCCAAGAACCAAGTTCGTGAAATCTGGGACTTGAATAAGTTTTGTAAGCACATTGCTTCACACAACGCTGGCTACAGCCGCGGTATGGTGAAAGCCATCCTGTCGGACATGTGTGACTGCATTGTAGAGCAACTGCTCAACGGCAACAAGATTAAGCTCGGTGAGTTTGGTGTCTTTAGCATCTCCATCAACTGCGAGGGTGCGGAGTCGCTGGAGAAGTTTACCGAGGAGAACATCAAGTCGGTGAACATCAAGTTCAACCCTGGTGTGGACTTTGAGAACCTTGTTGATAAAGCTGAGTTCAAACTCGTGGCAAGCCGTGCTGGTCAAGCTGCCTTGCTCAAGGCTGAAAAGGCGAACGAGAGTACCGTTGACCTGGAGGCTGCGAAGAAGAAGCCTACCAAGGACGACAAGAGTGACAACAAGCCATCGGGTGATGGTGGTGATACACCAAACCCTGGCGGTGGAAACAGTACCGACTCTGGCACTGACGGTGGCGGTGATGGCCTGGAGTAGGATTCTCCCTGTGACTGCATCCTGCATAGTGCAGGGTGTGGTCACCCCTTCAAACTTATGTTTCACTTTTAAACACATTTCTGATTATGAAGAATTTTAATGATGGTTCCAAGAAAATTTCTTGGGTTTCAATTTTGAATGCTGCTGTTCAAGCTTTGATTGCAGCTCTTACTGCACTGGGAGTAAGCTCGTGCGCAAATGCCTTATAACAATGTTAAGTGTTGAATGTTAAATTTTGAATGTTGAATTATGAGACAAAGTCAATATATGTCGGCTAACGACATTAAATATCTGGTTTTGCATTGCTCGGCTAGCCGATGCAATGAGGACTATAGTGTGGAACAGCTGCGACGCGACCATAAGGCGCGTGGGTTTTATGACATCGGCTACCACTTCTACATCCGTAAGGATGGAACGATGACGCAGCACCGGATGCTGTTGGAGGTTGGTGCTCATGCCAGACCTTATAATAGATGCTCTATCGGCATCTGCTATGAGGGAGGGCTCGATGAGCAAGGCAAGCCTTGCAACACCATGACAACTGAGCAGGAAACGAGACTCATTGACCTTTTCTGGAATCTGAAGATTCTCTTTCCGAAAGCGAAGATTGTGGGGCATCGGGATTTGCCGGGGACTACTCCCAAAGAGTGTCCGTGTTTGGATGCGGGCAGCTGGGCTGCTTATCATCATCTCGATTAATACTCTGTTACTGGCGAGGTACTTTTCCTCGTCAGTACCACTTGCTTAATATCTGACATTTCCATATACTCTATTCGATTTTTTGCAAGTATGCTTTAGGAATATATCCCGTCGTAACAGCACACAACCCCTTGATACTCACATAAAGTTTATGATCTTTTTTGATACGGACGACATAGCCTTCCGCTCCTTTCAAAGGACCTTCAATGACTCGGAACTTGTCGCCTTTGGTAAACTTGGGATTATACTCATCGTAAAAATCCAGTCCTTCAACACCAGAAGTTGCTACAATATTGAAGATTTTCACTTCACGTTCTGAAATTTTAGAAGGTTCTTTCAAGTTCTCAGAATTTTTGCCACGATAGAGCATCACTTTATTGAGAAATTTGCGTTCAATCTCTTCGGCTTCTGTTCTCGTAGTACGGAAAAGAATGAGAGATGGCATAATAGGAACTTCCTTCACCAGACTCTTTTTCTTATTCTTGTCCCAATATTCTTGTTTCACATCATAAATATGCTCTATTCCTTTGGCAACGAAATATGCCTTGATAGGCTTTCCTTTCCCAAAAAATATCTTGAATGCGTACCAACTCTCCTCTTTGTCTGGTTGTATCATTGTTTATTTTTTTCTATTTTAATCAGGGTGTACTTCTCATTCCCCCGTATCGTGAAATCATGTTTCAAAACACTTGGCAAGAAAGGGTTGGTTAGTCTATTTCCAATAACGGAAACCTCTAATCACAGACGTACTCCTGATCCAAGAGCATGATAGTCTGCAACCCTTGGAATGATTAGCTGTCCGATTCCTTTGTCCTCAAAATCCTTCCCTCAATCACTCCCGTTCTTCTGAATCTCTATATAAGAGACACAGAAATGCCGAAAACATTCGTTCAATCAACGACTTAGGAAATTATGTACGAAAAGAAGGTAAGCGTCTCCGCGTTTATACCTTGCATAATTCAAAAAAAGCAGTAACAGCTGATTAAACAAATGCTGTTACTGCTTTTTCCATCGGTCAGGAAGTAAGTCTCTATATTTTTCTAATGGGGTATTGGGTTGCCATTCTACAGTCTTTTCTATTACGTCGCATATGTATTCAAACAGATTAATGCCATTCAGCCTGCATGAGATTGCGATAGAATATAGGATAGCCGCCCGGCTTGCTCCTTCGTGCGAACCAAAGAACATTGAGTTTCTTCTTGATAGTGATATGTACCT
>OMGV01000029.1_pt1 | contig 102755 bp, 109 predicted proteins | sample 1646111 | NCBI WGS metagenome assembly OMGV01 (sample SAMN05578590, study PRJEB25193) | human gut metagenome | biome: Human Microbiome; feature: human-associated habitat; material: feces | host: Homo sapiens | place: USA:Birmingham | reverse complement strand
TCATATTATCACCTCAATAGTATTACAATCTTTAAATAATTTATAGATTTTTATACAAGATTATATATTATTTGTAACAACTTTCCCCTCTTTTATAGAAAAAGCTATGCAATCGGCACCAAACCAAAATGCATAGCTTTTTGCTACACTCATTAATTATTTTGTTGCAGCCAACGGCGTACCTGGATTACTGCCGCATAGGCATCTAAAGGTATCGGCGGAACCTGCAAACCTAACGGTACTAGCCTGCGCCAACCCTTGGGCGGATTTTCCTGCCAATATAAGGTACGAGCATCCTCTGTACTATGAGCTTCACCTACTAAATGCAGTTTCGTCAGCGGATATAGCTGTTGTACTACCTTGGCAATCGTCTTACTGTTCGTACCATTACCCATGATAATCATCGCTAACGGCTCTTCACCGACAAAAGCACGCAGCTCCTCAGCAATCGCCGCCGTTGCCGCAATATGTAGATTTAAAATTTTCCCGTCAGCCTCCGTCAAGGCTAGACCTGTTTTACTACGTCCGGGATCTATACCTAAGATTTTAATCATTGCCTTTTTCCACTTCTAAGCGTACTCTTACAGGACCGGCAGCAGTAATATTCCCCTTCGCATAAGCGCGCAGAGTAAAGATACCATCGGTACGTCTAATAGCATTACTTGCATCAATCATAGTTGCCGCATCCATATTACCGACCTTACCAGTCAAAGGATCCGGTAACACACCTGCTTTAACAGCATTATGATTAATCTGAGTCAAGAAGCCCATTAATACCTCTTCATTGCTCAAATCAGACTTATTTAAATCGTAGTCGGCACTCAAAATCAAGGAGCCATCAGGATAGATGAACTTATTATTAATAATTTCGATGTTGCAGACTGCCAATTCACCGACAATGATATTAGCTACAGCACGTACACGCAGCAGCAAATCACCTTGGCTGTTATCCAAAGCAGCAACTGCTTTGTTCACGATATTCTTAGAAATCCAGATTGCCTGAACCGGTTCATCTTTATCCTGCAAGCCTAAGCGTTGTAAAGCTGCTTCGTTAGAGTTTTGCAGTAACCAATTAACTTGGGCTATATTTTCTTCATGAGTCAGACCGCCATGAAGTACACCTGCATACAAAACCTCGCCGGCACGGAAATAAACCTGTCCTTCACGCATCGTGATGATTCCTTTGCGCAAAGCAGCTGTAGTTTTTTCCAAATCCTCGACTTCATTAGTCAACTGAACCTTAGAGCTCGTCAAGGAATCAACCTCACTTTGAGCCAAACGATATTTTTCATTCAGTTGGCCTAATCTAGCTTCCATTTCGTCATTTTCTCTAGTGCTTTCTAAAATCTTCGCATCTAAAATACTAATCTGCTTATTCTGGGCAGTTACCTTCTCTTTAGCAGTAGCTAAAGCCTTCGCAGCAAAGTCCTTTTCAGAATTCAGCATACGCAGTTCTTTTTGTAACTTATCCATGCCAAAAAGAGCAGTACGCGCACTTTGGGATGCAATAGCCATAACACTGATAGTAAGAACAGCGATAATACTACCACTTAAAGCAGTAAGCAAAATAGATGTATATTTAGGACGCAGGCCGAAAACCGACAGCTTTTTCTTGCCTATTTTGCTACCCATTTTATCAGCAATATAAGCAATAAGTGCACCTACGATAGCCATAATAACTATCAATCTGATACCAACCAAGTGCTCACCACCCTTTTTAATTCAAATATAATCTTATACATTTTTCTTCTTCATCAAATAAATTCCTGCAATCAAGCAAAGAATATTTGGTAATGCACAAGCCAGAAGCGGCGGCATTGCACCACCCTTACCTAAACCTGTGGTAAAGGTCATTACTGCATAATAAATGAAAATAACAATAATGCTGATACCTAAACCGATGGAAGAGCTGGTACGTTGTTTTTGAGTACCCAGGCAGGCACCAATCATCGCGAAGAAGAAGCTTGCCAACGGAATATTGATACGCATGAAAATTTCACACCATTGACGAGATGTCGGAGATTGCTGTTCCTCCAGCATACCGATATATTCACGCAGCTCGCGGATAGTCATTTCCTCCGGTTCCTTCTGTTCCCAAGAAATCTGTTTCGGAGAAAAGTTTAAGGGAATAATCTGTTCGGTAAATTTAGCAGTGCTTTGAATGCCTTCTTCATCATTTAAAGCAAATACATTACCATTAAGAATTTGCCAAGAACCATTTTTCCAATAGCCTTCTTTAGCAGTCTGAATACGGGCAATCTGACCCTTATGGAATTCTTCGATGGTAATACCTGTCATTTTACCTTCTTTTTCATCAAACTTATTAGCATAAGTAATACGTTGAGTATCACCGCTGATAGTTTTGATGACAATATGATTTTGAGTAGTCGGCTTAGTATTATGCTTAATTTCTTCGCTAAGAATACGTGCCGATTCTACCTTAGAGGCAGGAACAACTTTTTCTGCCCATACCATAGAGAACATACTTACGACAAAACCTACGACAAGTACAGGAGCGACAATACGATAGTAACTGACACCGCCTGCTTTCATCGCAGTAATTTCACTGCTGCCGGACAATTTACCAAAAGCCATCAATGCTGCTAAAAGCATAGACATCGGGAAGGTATAGTTAATGATTTCAGGCAGATTGTACATAAAGAGTCGAGCAATGGTTTCTATGGATGCACCGTATCTAGTCATGTATTGGGTAATCTTGAACAGCATAGTGCTGGCAATGAAAATGCTAGAGAAAGCAGCAATACCGAATACAAAAGGATACAGCAGTTCCTTAAGAACATAACGGTCTAATAAACGTAAATGCATTTCTTCCTCCTACATAGTAAAGTTATCACCCAAATAATATTTACGGGCAATGGGATCATTAGCAATAGTATGACTATCACCATGCAATAAAATTTTACCTTCAGCTAAAATATAAGCCTTATCAACAATGCTCAATGTTTCACGCACGTTATGATCAGTAATAAGAATACCGATGCCACGTTGTGCAAGATGAGCAATCATGCCTTGAATATCGGCAACAGCAATGGGGTCAATACCGGCAAATGGTTCATCCAGCAAAATAAATGCCGGGTCTGTAGCCAAAGCACGAGCAATTTCTACACGACGACGTTCACCGCCGGATAAAGCTTTACCCTCACTTTTACGCACATGCTCTAAGCGGAATTCTTCGATTAAAGCATTCATCTTAGCTTCGCGTTCATCAGCATTCATATCAGTGGTTTCTAAAATGGCCATAATATTTTCTTCTACAGTCATTTTACTGAAAATAGACGCCTCCTGCGGCAAATAGCCAATACCTGAACGAGCACGCTCATACATTGCCATATGAGAAATATCCTTATCATCCAAGGTAACTACACCGGAGTTAGGTTTTTCAATGCCGACTATCATATAGAAGGTAGTAGTCTTACCTGCACCATTAGGTCCAAGTAAACCAACAACAGTACCCTGTTCTACGCTGATGCTGACACCGTCCACAACCTTACGTCCGGAATAGCTTTTTACAAGATTATCTGTCTTTATAATCAAATCCACAACCTCCGTTATTAAGCCAAAGCTTGTTCTTCAGCAACGGGTTGCTCTTTTCCCGGCAATGCCGGCTGCTTTTCAGGAATATAGTGAATTTTTACATTACCATCAGCAATAGCAACATTAGTATTAGTCAGGCGCAAAGTATCACCTGCTACAGAATTACCGTTCTGAGTAGCCTGAGCATTACCGATTAATTCTACATAACCACTATTATCAGTTTTATAAACGGCTCTATCCGCAGAAGCAGTCAAATTGCGGGCATCACTTCGGATATCAACACCGCCGGTTGCATTAGCCACACCATTAGCCATATCATAATCAATTTTTGCTGCATTCAAAACACTGCCATCAGCATCTGTCAGACGTGCCCAGCCACCTGTAGTTTCAGCAAATTGACGAGTTTTGTAATAGTCTACACGATCAGAGCTCAAGGTCTTACCGTCTTTGCTCACAGTAGCACTACCTATAGCAGACAGATCATTTTCATTATGTGCAACAAATTCATTACAGGTGATATGTGCATTATCTCTGTCAGCAACAACATTACCGGTTAAAGTACCGCTTTTAGTTTTACTATTGAATCTAGCAAAATCAGCAGTTGCTTTACCGCCATCCTGGGTTAAAACAACATGACCTTTAGCAGTACCTTCGCCAGTTTGCAGATTATATTCTAATTCGTCAGCCTTAACACTGAAATTTCCAGGAGCTGCCCAGGCAGTTGCAGCAGCACTTAAAGTAAGTAAAGCCGCAGCTAGTAAAACTGTTTTCTTGTAATGCATCATTATTCGCCGCCTTTCTCGACTTTAGCATTGCCTTTCAGTTTGACACTTTGAAAAGCACTTGTAGTAATGGCGGTATCAGCAGTTGCTTTCCACTCACCCTTAATCATTTTAACATTACCGCTGCCGGTAATAGTTTCTTTGGTCTGGTTCCAAGTAATTTTATCGGCATAAAATTCACCGCCGGTATTTAAAACAGCTTGTACCTTACCCTCTAAAGAAAAGTCGTTTTTACTGATTTCCGCAGAACCTTTATCAGCGGAAATATCAATATAGCTACCGTCATCACGATAAATCTTGCCCTTTATGCCTTTCAAATAAGCAGTATTGGCTTGTTTATCGTTTACCACCTCAGCAACAGTAAACTTCCATAACAGCTTACCGTTTTTCTCGCGTTTCAGCTCACTATTTTTCAGGGACGCATTAACCTGTGCACTTACACCATTTCCGGCATCAATTTTCACAGGTGCCTTGCCGCCCAGCATCAGCCACGCAATAAGTGCTGTAGCTACAGCAATTCCGGCAGCAATAGATAAGATTACCTTCTTATTTTTCATCAGCCTGCTTTCCTTCCTCCGGTGGTGTATAAGGAGTATTCCAACGATGTTGGAACCACAGCCAGTTATCCGGATATTCTTTAATAATACGTTCAACCTCTTGGGTCATTTTTAAGGTTACGTTATAATCATCAACCTTTTGGTCACCGGTAAATTCATAACGAATCGGGTCACGAACAATAGCAGTATGACCATAGCCGTCAGGCTTACGCACGATAAAAATCGGAATAATCGGTGCTTTGAATTTACGGGCAAAATATGCAGGACCATTAGGAGTAGAAGCCATCTTACCTAAGAACGGTACAAAAATACCGTCATAGCCACCATCCTGATCTGCAATCAAGCCTAACATACGTCCCTTTTTCATTGCTCTTGCACAACCTAATATTTCACTAGTACCACGAGAAAAAATTTCTTGCCCTACACCCTTGCGCAGCTCATTCATAAAATCGCTGTATACACGGTTTGGTTGAGGTTTTTCTACTGCACTAAGAGGAAAGCCATGCAGTGCTAATCCTGCACCAAGCCATTCCCAGTTATCCATATGGCAGGCCAACATAACAACACCATGACCTTCATGTAAAGCATCCCATAAAACTTCAGGACGGTCAAAGGTAACCAGTCCACGAATATTATCCTTATTCAAAGCAGGCATATACATAATTTCCATAAACGTAATGCCCAGTTTGACAAACAATGATTTAATCGTTGCCGCAGCCTGCTCCTCGCTATAACCTAAGCGTTCGCGAATAGTTTCTTCGGCACGAATTCTTTGCTTTTTGGCAATCTTATGATAAAGATGACCTAAGCCGCGGCCGATTACTACTATTGCTCTATACGGCAGCCATGATACCACTGTACTGATAGTTTTTAATAAATAATAAAGCCACATTATTGCTTATCTCCTTGACCATGGCTCATATAAGCCTTAACAATATTTTCCCATTTACCTTGAGCTTCTAAGATAAGCTCAATAATTTCACGTACTGCACCACGTCCGCCGTTGCAGGAAGCAACTGCATTAACCGCTTTCAATACGTCCTTTGCTGCATCTGCAGGAGCAAAACTGATTCCTGCCTGCACCATAGCCGGCAAATCATTTAAATCATCGCCCATATAAGCGATTTCATCCAAGCTGATGCCACGTTCAGCAGCAATCTGTTTAAGCTGTAGTGCCTTATCCTTAACACCTTCATACAACAAAGTAATACCAAGCTCCTCGGCACGGCGATGGATAATCTCACTACGACGTCCAGTAATCAGTGCAATTTCTAAGCCGTTACGCATTGCTAAACTGATGCCCATACCATCTTTAGCATTAAAAGCCTTAAACAGCTCTCCCTCCGCACCGATATTCAGACTGCCATCAGTAAGTACACCATCCACATCCATAGCCAGCAAGCGGATTTGTTGTAATTCTAACAAAAGCTCTGCTTTAGAATCTACAGTATTGATGTTAACCTGTGAATTCATAGCCATGATTAAACCACACCCTGTCTTACAAGGTCGGTCATATGTAAAAGACCGATTACCTTATTATGTTCATCAATAACAGGCAGAACAGTAATTGGCTTCGGCTTATTGCTTTCCATAATATGTAAAGCATGTGCTGCCAACTTATCCTGAGTAATAGTTTTCGGATTTGCAGTCATCAATTCTTTTACAGGACGTTGCAGGAAGTCAACACCCTTGCTCAGTCCGCGACGAATATCTCCATCAGTCAAAACACCCTGCATAATGCCGTTTTCATCAACAACGGAAACAGCACCTAAGCCTTTGTCAGTAATAACGAACAAAGCATCCTGCACCTTAGTATCTGCCAAGACAGTCGGATTTTCGTTGTCCTTATGCATAATGCTACCGACAGTAAGCAGCAGCTTACGTCCCAAGCTTCCGCCGGGATGGAAAATTGCAAACTGGCTAGCAGTAAAATTGTGCTTTTGCAATAAAGCTAACGCCAAAGCATCACCATAAGCTAAAGCAGCAGTAGTACTGCTGGTAGGAGCCAAACCTAAAGGACAAGCCTCCTTGCTGACACCAACGTTTAAAATTACATCAGCATTCTTTGCCAAAGTAGAATTTGGATTACCTACCATTGCAATAATTTTAGCACCAATGCGACGTAAGGAAGGTAAAATATTTAATACTTCACCAGTTTCGCCACTATTAGACAAAGCAATAACTACATCATGACAAGTTACCATGCCTAAATCACCATGAATACCTTCTGCAGGATGCAGGTAAAAGGACGGAGTACCTGTACTAGCTAAAGTAGCAGCCATTTTACGACCGATAATGCCGGATTTACCCATACCGGTAATGACGGTACGACCCTGACATTCCATAATCATTTTAATAGCCGCGGAAAAATTATCATCTATTCTGGGCACAAGCTCTAAAATAGCTTCTGCTTCCATACGCAGCACGGAACGTGCATGCTCAAGCATTGCTTCCATTCTTCTGCCACCTTTCTTAATCAGCCACGAACAATTTTATCGATAGACATAACATCTTGTAAAAGCTTTTCTAGATTATCTAATTTCACCATGTTCGGACCATCGGATAAAGCTTCTTCAGGATTATCATGTACTTCAAGGAATAATGCATCAATACCGACAGCAGCCGCAGCACGTGCCATATGCGGTACATATTGGCTCTGACCACCGCTGGAGGTACCTTGTCCACCAGGAATCTGTACACTGTGAGTTGCATCCATAACTACAGGATAACCTAATTCACGCATAATAGCCAAACCACGCATATCGGTTACTAAGGTGTTGTAACCGAAGCTTGCACCACGCTCGGTCAACATAATATTTTGGTTGCCTACTTCTTCTACTTTTTTAATAACATTTTTCATATCCCACGGTGCCAGGAACTGACCTTTTTTTACGTTTACAGTCCTACCGGTTTTAGCAGCAGCATAAACAAGATCTGTCTGACGACACAAAAAAGCAGGAATTTGCAAAATATCTGCAACTTCAGCAACTTTTTCTGCCTGCCATGGTTCATGAATATCAGTTACAACAGGTACATTCAAGTCTTTTTTGATTTGTGCTAAAATCTTCAATCCTTCTTCAATACCAGGTCCACGGAAGGAATTAAATGAAGAACGATTAGCCTTATCAAAAGAGGCCTTGAAAACATAAGGAATACCTAATTTTTCGCAAATCGCTTTAGTACGCTGACCAATCATCAAGCTGCGTTCATATCCTTCCAGAACACAAGGGCCTGCCATAAGCAGCAGCGGATGTCCCTGACCTACTTCATAATTACCAACTTTAACAATATGCATGGTCAACCTCCAATTATTTATTCATTTTTACAAACAATGCGTTAACTGCGGCCAAATCTTCAGGAGTATCTACACCGATACCTTGGAAATCGCTTTCCAAAACTTTAATTTTATAACCATTTTCCAAAGCACGCAATTGTTCCAAGCTTTCAGCACGCTCTAGCGGTGTCGGAGTCAATGCTGCGTATTTCAGCAGAAAATCACGACGATATGCATAAATGCCTACATGCTTAAATACCTTATAATCTTCCGGTTTATTACGCGGATACGGCATTAAACTGCGGGAGAAATACAAAGCATAACCATTTAAGTCCGTTACGACCTTAACAGCTGCAGGATTATCATAATCCTCTTCTGGCATCAGCACCTTTAAGGTAGCCATATTCAGATTTTCATCTTCAGTAAAAGCATTAGCCAGACGGTCAATAACTTCAGGCGGAATCATTGGTTCATCACCTTGAACATTGACAATAACATCAACATCAGGATAATTTAAAGCAACTTCTGCCAGACGATCAGTACCGCTGGGATGATCAGGAGAAGTCATCATTGCTTTACCGCCAAAGCCTTCTACAGCCTTTTGCACCAATTCATTGTCAGTAGCAACTACAACTTCATCAGGCAACTCTGCCATGCAGGCACGTTCATAAACATGTTGAATCATTGGTTTACCGGCAATCATAGATAACGGTTTACCAGGCAGTCTGGTAGATGCATAACGGGCAGGAATTACACACAATACTTTCATCATTTATCAAGCTCCTTTTTGATGGCATTATCAATATATTCTTTAAACTTATCCATTCCTTCAGTAATACAGATATCCATGTTCAAAATGTACAAGGGTATCTCACGTGCAGAATAGATAAACTCTGTCGGAATCTTTACAGCATCCTTAGCCGTAGCAATCATCGCTACAGCCTTTAAGCTGCTAGCACGTTCATTGATATATTGCATTTCCAGCATTCCATAATCATGATGGTCAGGATAACGAACAGCTTCTAAAATATTCAAACCGATACTGGACAAGGTCTGTTCAAAAGAAGACGGGTTACCTATAGCGGAGAACACCATAACATCCTTACCCTTCAGTTCTTCCAAATCCTTGATATTTTCAGAAATACCTTTATACCAATCAGCAATTTCTACAAAGTTTTTCGGATGGTGAATACTTTCAATTACAGGAGCATTCTCATTGTACTTAGCAATGGTATGACGCAGCTGCATTCGGCTTAATTTACTACTTTGATCAGTCTTGGTTAACAAGAATAAATCACCACGGGCTAAATTCTGCAAGGGCTCACGCAAAGTACCACGCGGCAGCACGCAACCGTTGCCGAACATATTCAAGGTATCAACCAAAACAATATCTAAATCGCGTTCTAATTGCCAATGCTGATAACCATCGTCCATGATGATAACCTCTGCATTAAGCTTATCTACAGCGTAACGACCTGTAACAGCACGGTTCTTACCGATAATAACAGGAATACCAGGTAATGTTTTAGCCATTAAGTAAGCTTCGTCACCTGCTTCATAAGCAGTCATGAAAATTTTATCTCCATTAGAAACAACGCCTAGCTCTTTACCCCAATGAGAACGATAACCGCGATTTAAGATAACAACTCGATAACCCATTGATTTCACAATAGCAGCCATTTTCTGAGCAGTAGGTGTTTTACCCGTACCACCAACTGTAATATTACCGATGGAAATAACACAGCAATTCAAACGTTCTCGTTTCATAAAACCAGATTCATACAAATTGAGTTTGCAACAAACACCAAACTCATATAAATAGGACATGCCACGTAAAATTGCCAAAAGTACCCAACCCATAAAAGGAGTTTCCGGGCCGTAGGCAATCTGGTAAATATACTGGATAATCGCATCACCATGACGCAGACGAGCACCGCCTTCATCAGTCAGATTACGAGTGTTAATCGGATAAGTAGCATATTCACGTGCAGGAACAGAAGTTAAATCCAATAATTCTTTTAAATAATAAATGCTGCGGATATCAGCACCACGATTTTCTTTAATTACCTGCAGAGAGGCTGCACCCATCTGTGTACGACGTTCATCATTTTTCAGAATATCTAACAGCTCACTAGTAAGCTCCGCTTTATTATTGACCATTTTGCAAGCCTTAACCTTGCTCAGTAACGCATAAGAGTCTTTAAAATTCTGCATACTGGGACCAACAAGAATTGGTTTAGCATGAGCAGCAGGCTCCAAAACATTATGACCACCTGTATTACTGAAAGAGCCGCCAACAAAGACAGCATCACCAACAGCATAAATACGGCCTAATTCGCCGATAGTATCAATAATCAGCAAGGGATATTCCTTACGCTCACCTGTTTCCTCCAGCATTTTAGAGCGATAACCTGTTTCATAGCCGTAATGACTAGCTAATTTAGCAATTTCATCAGCACGGGCAGTTTTACGTGGAGCAATTACCAAGCGGGCATTAGGATAAGTTTCGCGGACAACTTTAAAGGATTCCAGCAAAATCTTCTCTTCACCAGGATGAGTAGAGCCTGCAACAATAATAGGATAATCATTTTTCAGGCCTAATTCTACGCGATATTTCTCTAAATCTTCGGGAGTAACTTCGGCATAAGTTTGGTCAAATTTAGTATTACCAGTAACGAAAATTTTATTTCTGTCAGCACCTAAATGAGCAATATAATCAGCATCTATACTAGACTGCATACAGAAACGAGTTACAGTATTGAGCATATCATCCCAGATACCATAAAGATAACGGTAGTTTTTCACAGATTTCTCAGAAATACGACCATTAACCATCATTACAGGAATATGACGTTCACGAATGGCACGCAAAAAGTTCGGCCACAATTCAGTTTCAACAGGCATAAATACGCCTGGATGAATACGTTTTACTAGGGATTCTGCTACAAACGGCAGATCTAACGGGAAATAGATGATGGCATCAGCTTCAGGAATAATCTGTTTAGCCATATTATAGCCACCAACAGTAAATGCAGAAACCAACACCGGACGATCAGGCATTTCCTTGCGAATTTGTTTTACCAAAGGACTGGTAGCAACAATTTCGCCGACAGAAGCGCCATGAATCCAAATGCAGTCCTTGCGCATTACTTTGGCAATTTCTTCATCTGCTATATTACCAAAAACCTGCTCTTTGAAACGCAGAGCAAAGCCTTTTTCTGTAAACAGGCGGTAAGTATAATACGGCAGAACAAAGAATACCAGCACTATTAAAATAAGAATGTTATATACGATATACATGCACTAACCTCTTTTCGGCCTAATTAGCTTCTTTGCTGCGATACTGGATTTTATATAAGTGTGCATATAAACCATCCAGCTGCATCAGTTCATCATGGGTACCTTGTTCTACCAGACGACCTTTTTCCAAAACCATAATCTTATCAGCGTTTTTAATCGTAGAAAGTCTATGTGCAATAACGAAGGAGGTACGACCCACCATCAAACGGTCCAAGGCCTCCTGTACAACACGTTCGCTTTCTGTATCCAGAGCAGAGGTTGCCTCGTCTAGAATCAGAATCTGAGGATTTTTCAGTATTGCCCGGGCAATGGATATACGCTGGCGTTGACCACCGGAAATATTAACACCGCGGTCACCTAACATAGTATTATAACCATCAGGAAGCTCCATAATAAAGTTGTGGGCATTAGCTGCTTTAGCTGCAGCTTCAACCTCTTCTTTAGTTGCATCAAGGCGTCCATAAAGGATATTGTCATAAACACTGCCATTGAACAGAATTGTTTCCTGAGGCACAATACCAACCTGTTCACGCAGAGAATTTAAGGTAACACCACGAATATCTGTACCGTCAATAGAAATACTACCATCATTTACATCATAAAAACGCGGCAGCAGACTAGCAACAGTAGATTTGCCAGCACCGGACGGGCCTACGAAGGCAACCATTTCACCGGGCTTAACATCAAAGGAAACATCACTTAAAACTTCTTCACCCTGGTCATAGGAGAAGGATACGTGATCAAAACGAACTTTACCTTTAACCGGAGGCAGAGCTTTAGCATCAGGTGTATTTTTAATTGTTTCCGGTAAATCCAAAACATCGAACACACGCTGAGCAGCAGCTAATGCTTTTTGGATATTGCCGATAACACGACTCAGACGTTTAATCGGGTTAGAAATATTAACAGCATAAGTTAAGAAAGCAACTAAACTGCCGGCAGTAATGCTGCCATTAATAACACTGTTACCGCCATACCATAAAATAATGGTTACGCCGACAGCAGCAACAAATTCAATAGTAGGAGTTAATGTTGCAGATAACTGTGCATATTTCATATTAGCACGGAAGTTATTTAGATTTTCTTTATCAAAACGATTAATTTCGTAATCCTCACGAACGAAGGATTTAATAACACGTGCAGAAGAAACAGTTTCTTGTAATACAGATGTAATATCCGCAGTTACCTCCTGAATACGGCTACCAGATTTACGAATACGTTTACCGAATTGATCAATAAACAACAAAACGATTGGGAAAGTACTAAAAGTTACTAAAAACAGCTTCCAATCCAAATAAATCATCATGACAATGGAAGCAATTAAAATAACGCTTTCAGTAACCATTTCGACAACGTTTTCCACCATCGCAGATTGCAATGCGTTAACGTCATTAGTTACATAACTCATGATAGTACCGGTTTTGTTTTTGTCATAAAAACTTAAGCTTAAACGTTGCAGTTTTTCAAAAACAGCCTTGCGGATATCAATAATGACACGTTGACCAACATAGTTCATCAGATAGCTTTGTCCATAATAAGCGATACCACGGATAACAAAGACTACGATGATGCTGATAACGATATAATTGAGCATCGCTACGTCTTTTTCTTTTAAAACCTGGTCCACCATATCCTTGATAATCCAAGGCAGATATGCAGTACCACCTGCTGCAATTGCTGTACAGATTGCAGCACAGGCGCCACGAAACAGGTATGGCTTAATATATTTTAATGCACGAAAGTATAAATTCATTTTTTCTCCTCAGCTATTTTTAAAATGAGTTGAGCGACACGGTTAACCGCTCCCGGTTCACCCAATCTGTGTTTCATGTAGGCCAAATCTTCCTGCAGCTTTTCCTTTGCTTCAGGTTTTAACATTGCCATAGCGGAATCCGCTACTTTTTGCGGGGTAAAATCTTCCTGTAGCAGCTCCGGCACGATTTGCTTATCTGCCACAATATTCGGCAGACCGATATTAGGAATATTGATGACCAATCTAGCAATAAATGCATTAATAGCAGATGTACGATAAACAATAACACTGGGCAGACCGCATAAAGCAGCTTCCAAAGTTACGGTACCACTGGTTGCCAAAGCTAAATCAGCAATACTGAATAAATCATAATTATGACCTTCAGTAATCTGTACATCCAAGCCTGCAGCCTTAATTTTTTCCTGCAGCATTTCCATAGGAATTGTACCTGCACGAGGCATAGCAAAATGCACATCAGGCATCTGCTTTTGTAAAAGCTTCGCACCTGCCAATAAAGTTGGCAACATTTTCTCAATTTCCATCAAACGACTGCCCGGCATAATCAGCACTAGCTTTTCGTCGGCTTTCTTCCCAAATAAGGCAGCTGCTTCCTCCTTAGTCATAGTAGGATGAACAATATCCACCAAAGGATGACCGACAAATTCTACAGGAGCACCTGCTTCTTTATATACATCATATTCAAAGGGAAATATACAAGCTACCTTATCAACAATTTTAGCTACATTCTTAGCACGCCCCTTATTCCACGCCCACGCAGATGGAGCAATATAGGAAACAACAGGAATACCCTTGTCATGTGCCATTTTAGCCAGTTTCATATTAAATCCAGGATAGTCAACAACCACTAGGCAATCAGGCTTGCGCTCATCCATAACACGACCAAAATCACTGCGTAGTTTGAACAAATCCGGCAGTTTGCGGATAACCTCAACAAATCCCATTACACCATGATCTTTAATATCGAAAAGTACTTCGCCGCCGGCTGCACGCAATGCATCACCGCCCATGCCAAATACTTCGGCACTACTATCTAGTTTTTTAATGGCAGCAGTCACAGCTGCTGCATGGACATCACCGGATGCTTCTCCGGCAGAAATCAGTATTTTCGCCATGATTACTCCTCGTTCTATATTTTCACATAATTTATCAGTATATATTATAACACAAAAAGCGGTTGACATAGTCTGCCAACCGCAAAGAAATGCAAATTTTTTTACGATATTTTATTTTACAACAATAGTAATATTGTGTTCATCAGCTAAAGCAATAGTTTTTTCACGCTCTGCAATCAAAGTATTGCCAGCTTCGATGATAATACCGGTAGCACCTGCATAAATCATGGACTCCAAGGTTTTAGTACCAAAACCAGGGATATCGAAACGTTGATCTTGAGAAGGCTTAGCAGCTTTGGCTACGATAACGCCGCCTTTACCTAAGTAACCGCCGCGTAAAATGCAGGCATCAGTGCCCTCAATAGCTTCTACGGCCATTACTGCTCGATTTTTTACGACAACAGTCTGACCGATATCCAAGCCACCGATAGCCTTCGCCATTTCAAAGCCGAATTCCATATCTGCCAACTCTGCTTCAGTAGGCTGACGCTTAGTCAGCACACCTGGCTGCGGCAATAAAGGTTTAATAAGCAGTGTCTGGTCCATAACCTCAATGCCTTCGCTTTCCAATTCTTTAACAATCGCATTCATGATTGTATCATCCTTACGATCAGGAACACTTGCTAAAATTTTGATAGCACGCAGGTCAGGAACAATAGCACCGGCTTTATACAAAACTTCCTTAGTTACTTTACCAATCATAGTAACCTTGGTCACTTTGTGTTTCTTTAAAGTAGAAATAATTTTGCCAATCTTACCGATATTGATATCATAATAAAAGTCTACGCTTGTAGGCAGCTCCTCATCAATATTGGGAACCACACCGATTGCAACGACTTCATATCCCATACTTTTAGCAGAATGGGCCACATCAACAGGCAGATGACCGATTCCGGAAAGTATGCCTAATTTTTCCATAGCTTAGCCTCTACGAGTACGGATGATACCACGTTCAACATTGCGCAGGAAACGCAGTAGATGCTCTACAGGTTCATAACTTTCCAATTCAGATTCCATAGTAGCAATAGCTTCCTGCAGAGGCAGACCACTGCGATAAAGAATACGGAAAGCTTTTTTCAGTTCACTGCGTTCTTCAGCAGGCATACCTGCACGGGACAGACCAACGCTGTTCAGGCCGGAAACAAAAGCGGGGTCGCCGGCAACAATCATAAACGGCGGAATATCTTGTACGACACGAGCCATACCACCGATCATTACATTACGGCCAACTTTGCAGAATTGATGTACTGCAGATAAACCACCGATAACAGCACGGTCTTCTACAATAACATGGCCCGCTAAAGTTGCCACATTGGACATAATAACGTTATTACCAACAACGCAGTTATGTGCAACATGGGTATAAGCCATCATCAGAATGTTATTTCCGATACGGGTCTCGGTTTCTTCACCGCAGCCTCTATTAACAGTGCAGCATTCACGGAAAGTACCGCCGTCACCGATAACGGTATAAGATTTCTCACCAACAAATTTTAAATCCTGAGGTTTTGCACCAATGGAGCAACCAGGATAAAAAGTACAATTTTTACCAATAGTTGTATATTGATGAATGGTAACATGAGCACCGATTACACAACCATCGCCAATTACGGTATCAGAATCGATAACAGCATAAGGACCTACGCTGACATTCTTACCGATTTTAGCGTCAGGATGGATAATAGCGGTTTCATGAATTCCACTATCCGGCAAAATAACTGAAGACATTATGTTCACTCCCCAAAAAATTATTAATCAGGTAATTAATTAAATACTATTCAACATAGTATTATAATCATTCCCACAGTCATATTTTCGCGTGGCAAAAATAGCTGTTTTCTGAAATTAACATGAAATTTTAAGCTATTTCGCCATTTTTCTATGTTTTTCAGCTAGATATGTTTTACCTGTTATTATTTTTTAGGATCCATGATAGCGAAGGTACAGTCGCATTCGCAAGCAACTTTACCATCTACACGGCCTTCACAATGAATAATACCCATATTGCCACGCATGATTTTTGTTACTTCTGCAGTAGTGATTACTTGGTCACCGGGGATAACTTGTTTGCGGAAACGTACATTATCGATTTTAGCAAAAACAGCAATCTTACCGCGGTTTTCTTCCGGGTACAGCATAGCAACGCCGCCAACTTGTGCCATAGCTTCAATCAATAATACACCAGGCATAATAGGTTCATTAGGGAAATGACCCAGGAATTGCATTTCGTTAGCAGTAATATTTTTAACGCCTACTGCTCTTTTCATCGGTTCTACTTCCAAAATACGGTCTACCAGCAACATAGGATAACGATGCGGTAAAATCTTTTTAATTTCATTGATATCTAACATAGTCATTTCTTACTCCTCCTTTGTTCTATAAGCCTGAATTTGTTTTGCGATTTGAGCATTAAAAGCATGACCGGTTTTTACAGCAATGACATGTGCTTTAATCGGTCCCAAAAGATACAAGTCGCCAATAGCATCTAAAATTTTATGTCTAATCAATTCGTCATCAAAACGCGGTACGGACAAGATTTTTCCTTCGTCAAAAACAACAACGTTTTCTAAAGAACCACCTAAACCTAAACCCATTTTTCTCAACATATCCAGTTCATAGGTAAAAGCTACTGTTCTAGCAGCCATAATCTCTTTTTTAAAGGATTCCTTATCTAATAAAATATCCATATATTGAGTACCTAGCATCGGATGCTTGTTAATAGATGTAAAGGAAATTCTATACCCATCATAAGGCAGAACCACAATATAACGGTCACCGTCATAAACAGAGAAAGCTTTGTCAACAACATATACATGACGTTCAGCAGCTTGCTCAGCAATACCGGCCTGTTCAATCAGCTCACAAAATACCTTTGCACTGCCATCAGTTACCGGGGGTTCCGGAGAAGACATTTCAATACGGATATTATCAATAGCCATCATGGACAAAGCACCCATTAAATGTTCTACAGTGAAAACTTCTGCTCCATTAGCGCTCAGAGTAGTTGCTTTAACAGTAGAACTTACATTCTCTGCCAAGGCTTTTATTTCCGGTTTACCCGGAAGGTCTGTACGAATAAAGGTGATGCCTGTATTCTCGGCAGCAGGTTTTAAAGTCATTAAAACATCTTTACCGGAATGTAAACCAATGCCGGAATAAGAAACTTCCTTGGCAATAGTATGTTGATATTCTTTTATTTCTTCAGCCATCTTTATCCTCCTTCTAAATTATTTCTTTTTACCGAATCGTTGTCTGCCATCTTTCCAACGATCGTGTACCCAGAACCACATTTCCGGGTGATTAATGATTTCCATCTCTAAGATATCTACCAATTTACGCGTAACCTGATAAAAATCTCTTTGCTTATCGCCTGTTTTCTGGGTGTACAAAGGCGGATAAATTTTAGCACAGCAAGTGCCGTCATCGTTATTATGCATAAAAATCGGCAAAATCGGAGAGCCGTAAATACGTGATAAAGCGGCTGCACCCATGGGGATAATAGAACGTTTACCGAATAAATCCAGCTCAACGCCGTCATCATTAGTATCCTGGTCAAAAAGTACGCCTAAAAGATTTTTCTCCTTAAGCATACGGCTAATAGCCAAAAGGCCGTGCTTACCACGATTATAAGTTACCTGTTGTCCCACCATCTCACGAAATTCATTAATTGCCTTATCCATATGGCTGTTATTCTGTTTACGAGTAATAGACAGCATCGGATAGCCGTGCAGAGCAACAGTAGCACCTAAAAGCTCCCAGTTTCCATAGTGACCTGTAGCCATGATGACACCTTTGCCTTCTGCATAAGCAGCTTCCAAATATTCTAAACCCTCAACCTGAACCTGCTCATGGATGGTCTTTTCATTGAGCAAGGGGAAACGCATTACTTCTATAACCATGCGACCAAAACGATGCAAACTATCAGCAGCAATCTGTTTTGCACGTTCATCGCTAACGCCTAAACATTCACGGATATTTGCTTCCGCCATCTGCATACGCCAACGCGGTACTACTAAAACAGCTACGCTTCCTAAAAAATGTGCTAGCAGGTTACGTACAAAACGCGGAGAAATGCACATTAACTTGCTGAAAAGCTTAACAATATAGTAGCCTAACACTACTCCACTCCCTTATAATTACTTCATTTCCTGCAGTTTCTGCAGTTCTTTTTCTAATGCTTTAACACGCTTAGCCATTTCACTAACTTTACGCAAGCTTGCTTCCTGACGCAACCATTCCTTCATCGGCATTGCAGGGAAGCCACCCATTACGGAATTTGCCGGTACATTATTAGTAACACCGGTCTTACCACCGAATACACAGTTATCACCGATAGTGATATGACCTACAGTACCTACCTGACCTGCAAAAGTAACGTTATTGCCAACGGTAACACTACCGGAAATACCAACGTGTGCTACAACCAAGCAGTTTTCACCTAAAATATCATTGTGACCTAAATGTACCAGATTATCAATCTTAGTGCCCTTGCCAACAATAGTACTGTCAACAGTTGCACGGTCGATACAAGTGTTATTACCGATTTCAACATCATCCTGCAATACAACATTACCTGTTTGTAATACCTTGCTATGTTTACCGTTTTGAGTAATGTAACCAAAGCCGTCACCGCCGATAACAGCTCCAGATTGCAGGATAACACGATTACCTAAAACACAATCTTCACGAATGGTGGTATTAGGATAAAGAATGCAGTCAGCACCCATTTTTACACGTTTACCAACATAAGCATGGGGATAAATAATGCAACCGTCACCTACTTCTGCGTCATCTTCAATAACAGCAAAAGGTTGGATTGCTACATTCGCACCAATTTTTGCTTTCGCAGATACATAAGCCATGGGGCTTATAGTACGTTCTACTTCTTCAGGAGCACGGAATAATTCTAACAAAGCAGCAAAAGCAGCACGAGGATTTTCGACACGAATAACCGGACGACCGTCCAGTTCGGGGTCTTCGTGACTTAATACCATAACACCTGCTTTGCTCAAATGGCAATGCTCAACATGCGGCGGAACAGCAAAAGAAATATCTTTTGGACCTGCTTCAACTAAACCGTTAACGCCGGTAATTTTTAAAGCAGAGTTGTCATGTTCTACTGTTCCGTGTAAAAATTCAGCTAATTCTTGTACACTCTTCTCCATTTCATACCTCCATCTTCTGTATAAATACAGAAATTACTTTGCAATAATGCAAAAAAGCGGACGGACGGACCCGCCCGCTTAGGGTGCTTAAACTATTTCATTTTTGCAATAACGTCTTTAGTAACATCAGTGCCGCCTTGAGGAACAGCTTCTTTAATCATAATAGCGCCCAAGCCTTTTTCTTTAGCAACTTGATTCAAAGCTGCATCCAAGCTGGATTTGATTTTATTTTGTGCTTCACTTTGTACTAATTTAGCTTTTGCAGAATAATCTTCAGTAACCTTAGCAGCTTCTTCACCGCTTTTACCTGCCAAGTCTTTTTCCATTTGGCCTTTAAGTTCGGTCATTTTCTTGGTGAAATCTTCTTGAGTTGTTTTCATAATAGGAGCTTCTGCTTCAACTTGTTTCATATCAACAGTACCGAATTCGGCATTACGGCCACCGCAGCCAAAAGTTAACATAGAAGCGGCAATCATTAAACCGGCAATTACTTTTTTCATAATTATAAAACCTCGCTTATATTACAGATTTATTTTTTTAATTCCTGAACCACTGCATCAGTGATATCATCAGCTTTAAGATTAACCTTATATTTATTAAATACTATTGTATAACCACGTTCATGTGCCAGCTTAATCGCACTGCTTTCGATATCGTTATTGATTTTTTTACGCAGTTTATCATTTTTTTCCTGCTGCTTATCAATTTCTTTATCCATAATGCTTAATGCATTATTTAAAGCAGGGGAGGCTTCCTCCAGAAGCTTCCGGTCCTTACCCTCACGTGCATTCAGCTGTTGCGCAATATCTGCATGGTACTCCTGTGCTGCCTCAGCCAAGCGCTGCTGCATTTCTGCTACATACGGTTTAACCTTAGCATCAATGTATGCTTGTTTTTCCATATTTACAGCCTGCATTTCCACGGCACGCTTCTGTTGTACCTGCTGCAATTCTTCCTGTAGCTTAGCTTTTTCCTCAGGCTTCATTTTTACTGAGGCAAGCACCGCCCGCAAATTGAAAAGCTGCAGCTGATAGCTATCCTCTACACTTTTGCGTCTGACAGCAACCTTTGCTTCGGCTTCCGCCTCTACAGTATCTACAAATTTACGCAGCTTGACATTTTCACGCTCACGCTGTTCTACCATTTTGGTATTAAATTCTGCCTGCAAATATCCTTGCTGACTTAACTGACGTAAATTACGCAATTTTTGCAGACTTCCCATCTGTACCTTTGCCAGTTGTTCCTGACCCTTGCGTTTCAGCAACAAATCCTTCAGTATCTTTTCACCTTTTTCCAGTTTAGTATATTGAGGATGTTCCGCCTGTGCCTTATCCCAATTGACAACAGCTATTTTTTCCTGCTGCCCATGAATATTGGCACCGCAAGCAGAAATAAGCATAGCAGCCACAAGAACAGCACTGATTTTCCCCATCCTTGTTATAGCCATGTGTTTCTCCTTTGTTTTACAGCAAAGAAGGCCCTTTTATTTCACAGGGCCTGTCCAAGGTTCTTATTTTGCAGATTGCAGAGTTTTAGCAACTTCGTCGGTAATGTCAACACCACCGTAAACTACGGTAGCTTTTTCTACAACTACGGACAAACCTTTTTTATCTGCTACTTTTTTAATGCTTTCTTCAATTTTTTTCAGAACAGGATTCATCAATTCTTTTTGTTTATTTTGCAGACGTTCTTGAGTTTGAGTATAGAAACGTCTTTTTTCAGATTCATTCATGTTCTTGCTTTTTTCATTAAAATCTTTTTGCGCAGTTTCAACTTCTTTTCTCATAGCTTCATCAACACTTTTCAGGTCCGGGCTTTGAGCGATCAGCATTTGGTAATTTACAACACCGATTGCAGATTCACTGGAAGCTGCAGACGCAGATTTACCGAAGCCGCTTTGAGTGAAGGACAGTGCAAAACAGCCCAGAACAAAAACAGCTGCAATAAACAGGGAAATTACTTTTACATTTTTGGGATTACGCAATTGCTGCATCATGATTAAAATACCTACTTTCTTTGACTATAAAATTAAATAAACATATATATTTTATTATAACAGTCTACACCAATTCTTTCAAGAATAGCTATAAATTTCCTATGATTTGTAAATAAAGTTCGTCCCCACCATAAACGTATTCTGCACTTAGAAATTCATGGATACGATAACGTACCGCAAATTCATTTCGATCATCACCAGAAAAATGCTCTGCACGCAAACGCCATTTAGGACTAAGATTATATTCCAGTTTATAAACATTATCTGCAAGAGGAATACGACGCATATAGCTAAACGTACTCTTGCCCCAATAATGAGCATATCCAGGAGCAAAGCGCCACTCTACATCATCTAATAAAACTTCAGCTTCACCAAAAAGCTCACCATTTTTTGAAACGAATTTACCTATATGTGCTTTGCCAGATAAATTATTCCTATCTCGCCCAATATCACCATAGCCCTCGAACCAGATTTTATATTCGTCCGAAGTTATCATAATATTAACACCTAAATCCGCCTCTGGTGTCAAAGTTACTACAGGCTGCAAATTAAAATTTTTAACCTCAGGCTCATTTAAAAGCTTTTCTGTAAGTATCTGTTCTAATTCCTGCTTATGACGCTTGATATAAGCCAACGGCAGACCGCGCAGCTTATCGCACTCTCCGTCATACTTATATTTCATGTTCATCAGCAGTATATTAGGTACTGCCTCACTACGCAATTCATAATCGATATTGCGCACTAATTGTCCTACAGGATAGATAACTATTTGTACTACAGTTTGATTATTTTCCTGCAGTACATCCACCGCAGCTTTAAATTCCGGCAGCTGACGTTCTATTTCCTCACGGACCATTTTACGCAAAACTCCACCAGCCCAGTCACTGGCATCTACAGAAGCACCACTGATAGTCTGCCGTAGTTTTTCTTTAAGCTGCGGAATGCGTTTTTGCAATAAAGATGCTGTTTGCGGCTCTACGCCGGAAAATTCCAAATCTATCTTCGGCTCGGTAATAATGGAGCTCCACGGACGAGCATATAAGGCAATGCTTAGATTACCACCTACGTTCATATCCACTGCAGTAAGCTCATAGCCAGTAAAAACACGATCGCCGATTTCTGTCAAAAGACGAATATAATCATCTTTCGCAGCAGTAATAGTTGTAGTATCCTTATCGACGAAAAGCTGCGTAGCTACAACCTGCATACTCGCACTCATCTTCTCTAAAAGTATAGGACTAGTACCTGCATTAACATCAATAACCTGTACATCAACACTTGTTACCGGTGCAGAAAAAGCATGCTGCAATGGCACACAGGTCATTGCAGCAAACATTAAAATCTTATTAAGCTTCATCACAAAATAAGCTCCGCTTATTAGAACTGGCCACCGAAGCTGAAGTGGAATTTACCGCCATCATCGCCGTAGCCGTAATCCAGTTTTACAGGTCCCAGAGGAGAGTTAATACGCAGGCCTACACCATAACTATTTTTCAAAAGTCCTAAATCGAATTCGTCTTCATGACGTTTATCCCAAGCATAACCATTATCGGTGAACAATACACCTTGTACTTTCTTAACAATCGGGAAACGATATTCTAAAGTAGCTTTTAACATACTGTTACCACGGAATTGATCATCTTCATAGCCACGCAATGTTTCGCTACCGCCCATAGAGAAACGTTGGCTAAGCGGCATATCGCCATGAGCATAACCAGCACCCAGATTCAAAGCCCAAACAGTTTCACCGCCGCCACGATAATAATAACGATAATCAGCAGTTACTTTGGTAAAGTCAAAGTCACCGCCTAAGCCTGCCCATTCTAAGCTATAACCAATGCGTTTACCTTCATGGGGATCATAAATATTATCACGGGAATCGAATATACGACCTAAAGTGATACTACGGGTAACACCGAAGTTTTCTGCACGACGTTCTTTATAATCTTTCGGCATCCAATCTTCATATTTATCTTTATTATTTTCAAAACCAGGTTCATAATACTGATCTTTATCGCCTTCATAACCGTCAGCTTCACCTTTGTAAATATCATCACGGTTTTTCAAAGTGATATAGTTGCTGATAAATTCATTATCAGTTTTACGGCTCAAGGTCAATTCCTGACCACGACGTTTTTTGTCGTAACGGGCAATTTCGTCACCATTGATATCATAGTCAGCATATTCGTTAGTGATATCGTACAAGTTAATGGTAGCACTGGTTTCTTTATCATCTAACCACGGACGGGTATAGCTGAAATCATAGTTTTTATTATCTTCGCCGCCGAATTCCCAACGGATATTGATTTTATCGCCAGTACCACGGAAGTTTTTATCACCAACAGAAACCATACCTACAAAACCGTCTGCATTACTGTAGCCTGCACCAATACCAAAAGTACCGGTATTCATTTCTACAACAGTAATTTCAACTTCGACAGAGTTTGGTTCACGACCAGGATTCAATTTAATATTAACGTCTTCAAAATAACCTAAGTTATAAATACGTTGCATACTACGACGAGCAGCTTTAGCATTGAAAGGTTCGCCTTTTTTCAACTTCATTTCACGGGTAATAACATAATCTTTAGTTTTAACATTACCTTTTACCTTGAAATCTTCAACGATTCCTTCGTTTACAGTAACTTTTAAAGTACCATCTTGTTCCATGTGTACATCAGTTACACGAGCCAAAATATAACCATTGGAACGATATTCTTCTTCCAGTTTTTGTACGCTAGTATTGATTTCTCTCAAGTTAGCGATTTTATCTGTATCCATGGTGAATAATGCTTCAGCATTTTTCTTGTTCAGTACAGTAGAACCAACAATTTCAGTTCTTTTATAAACAGGATTTTCCATAACATTATAAATAACCTGTACGCCTTCAGGAACTACTTTGAATTCCGGACGTAAATCATAGAAATAACCCAATTCATAAATAGCACTTAAATCTTCAGTTAAGCCAGCTTCAGAAAAAGCCATACCAGGTTTAGTTTTCAATACAGCTGCGATATCAGCCTCAGGTACTACCTTATTACCTTTGATAATTTGTTTGGTAATAATTTTACCGATATACGGAGCCAATTTATTCTCTGCTTTTTGTGCAGGAGCTTGTTTTTCAGGTGCAGCTTGTTCAGCCGGAGCTGCTTTAGCCTCTGCTACCGGAACAACTTCTTTTTGGCCTACCGGTGCAGCATTTTCTACTGCCGGAGCTACTTCACTAGCAGCTACAGTACTTGCAGCCGTTTCCGGAGTTGCCGGAACTGCAGTATTTTCTTTTTCTGCATATGCAGGCATAGCTAACATCATAGCAGTCAGGCCTACAGATAACGGTTGCCATAACATTCTTTTTTTCAATGGAATTTCCTCCTCGCGGGTTATTTCGAATTACTAAGTTCAACTCTTGCCGACTGCACTAATTGGTGCATTTCAGCTTTAGATATAACAGCACGATTTTCTGCTTTTTTAGGAGCAGGTTTAACATCGGCATTATTATCCAATATATTTGTCTGCACAGCTTGAGGTGTTATGGAAGCTTGAGCTACCGGTAAATCACTTGGCTGTGGCGAAACCGAATTAGTCACAGTATTCTTAGCTTTAGCTGCTGCAGCTTCACGGTAATGGTCTTTAGCAATATACCAGCCTGACAGACCGGCCACTGCCAATAAGGAAGCTGCACAAATAGCCAAAATATGACGATTCCAGCTCCAGGGTAAATCCTTTTTCCTGCGCAGATTTTTTAACTCCGCTTCAGCAAGCATTAAATCCAGCTCACCACGGATATCTTTATTATCCAAAAAGCTCTGTTCAGCATTATCAAGACTGCTTTTCACAGTACGAATACGTTGAGAAACCGAGCGGCTTGGCTGCGTCATAAACATACCCCTTTCTGCTATCACCACGCTAAAATACAATAATCAATCATATTTTTTATAATCGTCAGGCATAGGCATCTTTCACTTGCCATTTTAGCAGATTATCCATAATTTTATCTGAATTACGCGTTTTTTCTTCAATTTTCGCTTATTTTATACTTAATAAGCATTTTATATTAATTTAATCTTTGTTGAAATCATGTATGAAACGAGAAAGCATACCTCTAATACGACGTACACCTTGTTTTTGCAATCGATAAACATGACCAAGACTAACATCAATAGAATCAGCTACAAATTGAGCAGTCTGATCCTCTAAATACATACCCTGCAGCACCTGCTGTTCCTTCATCGGCAGCCGATCCATAGCTTGGGCCACTTTTTCCTGTAAAAGCTTCTGTTCAGCCATTTCCGTAGGTGAAGCATCAGTAGCCGGCAAAGCTTCACTTAATGTAAAGCCTCGAGAAATCTCACTATCCAGATACAGTACTCCCTTGGAATTACTTTGACGCAGATAATCTAACATACTGCCTTTGATACGATAGGATGCAAACAAGCTGAAAGCTACTTGTCGTTTATAATCATAGTTCTCGGCTGCCTCCAAAAGACCGACCATACCTTCTTGAATCAGCTCCATAGTTTCCGCCTCAGGAAGACGGAAACTAGAAGCAATTTTAAAAACTAATGGTTGATAAGCGGTCATCAGCTTTTGATGCGCATTTAAATCTCCTTTAGCAGCCTGCTGCCACAATAAGCGTTCTTCATCCTGCTCAAGCAAAGGTGTTTTGCGTAGTTCTTCTAAATATTCCTGCAGCATGCGTACGCTCCTTTGTTATTTATAAAAATCAGAAACTAAGCTTATACTCTAAGCCATACCAATCCTCTGCTTTATCCGATAAATCATAGCTTCTGGAATAGGTAAGACTTAAATGTCTGCTAATATCGTACTGCCCGAAAATACTTTTGTCAATACCATTAAAGCTTGTAGTATAGCCAATCATGAAATTATTAGTTAAATATTTACTAATCAACACATTATATTGATTTTTTTCATCTTCCGTCAGCTCCTGATTTCTATCTTTAGTACTTTCAAAGCCCACACCGGAACGAACCTTACCTGTGTAAATACGGAATTGGTCTAAACCTAATGTTTGTTTAACCCACATCTCCACGTCGCCTAAAACAGTCATTTGCAAACCTGCGGCCATTAAGTTATTCATATCCTCGCTAGTTACTTCATTACTGCCTGCAGATTCACGCTGCAGTGTCAGCATACGGATAATCGTATTTTTCTCCAACGGCGGATTACTGGTAAGCTGCAAATCCATTTCACTTACAGGACCGTTTATTTTCATCATAATGTTATAACGGCTGAAGCGGGCAGTGCTTTCCAGGTTGACATTAGGCAGGAAAGAGCCTGGATCTACCCAAACTAACGACGCCTTATTTAATTTAAAGTCAGTACGTAAATATTTAATAGTGCCCTTATCTGCTTTGATTTTACCATCAATAATCGGGTACATAGTGCTACCCTTAAGATGCATACCACCACTCAGCCAAATATCGTACAAATAGCTATTGTACAGATGGATCTTAGGACCTAATTCAACAACTAAATCAAGGCCGATATTGCTTTCTCCTTCGCCCATCGGAGGAATTGTCGGCATATTAATGGTAACATCATCTAAGCGTACATTACCCTTAATTGCAGGACGATAATGTTCCGTCGGCTCCTGACCCTTATTATAGTTTTTATAATCAAGATATTTCTGCGGCACTATTTCAATATCGCTATTTACACGTCCGTTTACGATTGCAGAAGCAACTTCGGCGTCTTTCGCAGTAAAATGAAGCTTGTAAGCAGTATCAGCACCTGTATGTAATGCATAGCTGCCTTCAGCCGCCACAGTACCCTTGCCCATTTTAGTAGACAGATTACGCAGTAACACCTCATTGCCTTGGAACGCAACATCAAGATTAATATTTTCTAAAACAGTATCTAGATATTTTACCTTAACAGCACCATCAGCAATTTTTATAGAACCGAAAAGCAATGGCTCTTCCAATGTACCTGCAATACGGATTTTACCTTTGGTATCACCAACACCCCATTCAACTAAAGGCGTCATTGTGGGTAGAATACCTAAACGAGCTTCATCCAAATCAAGTACGATATTCATTTGCGCATTACTGTTACGACGCTCTTCTTTAGAGCGGAAAATATCCAAAGGAATATCACCGGAAGCCTTTAAGCTATAAGCATCCTTAGAAGCCATAAGCTGCTGTAGCTTAATATTATCATCCTTCAAGAAAAGCATTGCCGTTACTGAATCCATACCGACACCGGCAACAGAAGCATTATTAATCAACAAAGAAGCATTACCCTCCGGATTATCAAAAGTACCTGTTAATTGTGCCAGCATATCCATTTCGCCTTTTATTTCTGGCGGATCAGTCATAACAGCAGTAACAATAGCAGGATTTGCTTTAGCAGATGCAACCTCTACATTCAGTTTTTTACCGAGCAAATCTATATTGCCGCCTACAGCAATAATACCGCTATCGGTAACTTCCGCTTGTTCCTGTAGCTTAACATCATCAAAATACAATACACCCTTACGCATACTGCCTTTAAAATTCATATGAGCATAATTCAAATCATGAATTTTTACATTATCCGCATCTATAGCAATATGAATACCACTACCCTTACCTTGCGGATTAAAGGTCATTTCACCCTGCATCAGGCCATTAATATCATAGTCCTGACGGGCAATACGCAATAAGCCGCCGATATCGCCCCAAACCATAGCCATTTTACCTTGGATAAAACGTTGTGTCAGGTTGATATTTAAATTAGCACTATATAAGCCATAGTTAATCGGATCATCTTTATAAGGCTGTTTAAAGGAGATATCAAATTTATTTTTCTCCCGAGCATTACTTTCCAAGGTACCCTGTAGCTCAGTAAGCTTTTCACCATTAATAGAGATTTCATTACTGGAAACATCGCCACGGAAATACGGATTAGCTAATGTACCCTGTAAATAACCCTTAGCATCCAGCTTACCATCTAAATCAACAGTTTCATCTTTAATCGGCAGGTGTGCTAAATCAACATCATTAGTCTCCAGCTCAAAATTCAGCTGTTGGTCAGCAGTCATAGCACCATTCAAAATCACACGGCCTAAGAAAGCATTTACTTCAAAATTTTTCAGCTGTAATTTGCCGTCCTCGTAAGTATATAACCCATCAACACTATTAAACAGCTGCTTAGCTGCACTACCGTCACTAGCATGGACTTCACCATAAACATAAGGATGATTGATCGTTCCCTGAAAAGTCATAATATTATCCAGATTACCTGTAACAGGAGCAGTCGGAGCAACAAGCTGCATTAAAGGCTCTATACGTACACCCTTTGTTTCAATATCCATATTAAAATACGGTTCAGCTTTATTTAAATCAATGCTACCGTTAACAATATGCTCACCCTGCTGCATATTGGCAATAAAGTCTTTTATCTCCAGAATATTGTTTTTCAAGCTGATAGAGCCATGTGCTTCTTTAATCTTCTGATTTAAGAAATCAACATTAGTTAATTGCACAATGCTAGAAAATTCAGGTGCTTTGATAGTCCCGCCAACATGAAATCCAGTAGAACATAAACCGCTACCTTGTTGACCTGTAGCAATATCTAAAATAGGATTAATGGGAAATTCGACCATGCGGCCATCTAAATTTAATTCACCATCTTTAGCCACAGTACCCTTAGCCATTAAACTGCCATCATCATCAGATAAAGCACTAAAGCTATCAATATTTAACCCATTATCGTTGATATATCCATCTAATGTAACTTGATTAATTTTTAAATCATGCCATGCCAAATTCAATATCTGTGTTGCAGCCTGTACAGCTATCCTATCCTCATGCATTTTGGCAGTTAATGCTAATTGACCACTGACATGGATATCATTTTTTATATCATCATTTAAGGCATAGGTAACATTAACCAATTCAGCATCAGCCGTCAGACCTTTTTCTTTTAAATCAGCAGTCGCATTAAAGCCGACTTTACCGCCGCCATATTCCATAGCAGCATCATGAATAATTAATGTATGCTTATCGCCTTCTACAGGAATTGTCAAATTTTGAATCGTATATCCTGCATAAGCTAATTTAGGTGCAGTAAGTTTACCTTCGCCTTTAATATTCTCTAAATCATTTAAATCAGCTTCGCCCTCTAACAGGACCTGCTGTTCATCAACTCGTACCGCAAACTTATTCAACGACACAAGATTTTTATTAGCCTTAACTGTACCATCTAATTTTATCTTATGTAATTCGCCACTAGCTTCTGCTTCAGCCTGCACAGATTTTATTTCGACAGCGCCGGAAATTTCCAGCTTATCTTTTTTCTTTTCGTATAAAACATTAATCTCGCCTAAGCCACCCTGTAATTTTTGCAAAGCAGCATATTGCTCTGCTAAAGGAGCATACGCCTTCAAATCAAGTTTATCACCCTTTAAGGTTAATTTTCCTTCGCCTTGCATATTAACTAAACCAGTAAGCTTTAAACGATCCACACCGCTGACTATCTGTAAATCAGCTGCAAAATTAGGATTCGCACCGCCATTGATATTACCATTAATGATAAAATTCCAATGTCCTTCAGGCATCGTAATCTTTAAATTAGCATCAGTAACCTCTAACAAGCCATAGAACGGAGTTTCCTTGGAATCAGATGGTTTTAATAAATGCTGCATATTCCATTTTTTATTGTCATCCATAGTCAGATAAGCCTGCGGACGCATTAATTCGATACGGCTTACTGCTTTCGCCGGATTATCTAACGCCAGCCACGGGCGGAAATGAACTACAGTACGAGGTAATTCAGCAACTCGTTCACCGTTGTTATCTTTAATAGTTACATCAGTAATTTCGGCACTAAGGCCACCATTCCAAGTAAGATTACCGATAGAAACACTACCGTTAATATATTCCGGTGCCATCTCCTCAATTTGCGGCAGCATTTGACGTATATATTTAGGCATAACAGTATGTACTAAAAAAACATAGCCTGCTGCCAAGATGATAAATAAAATTCCGATAAATTGTAGATATTTTTTCATAGCAACTCCACCAAGAACTTCTCTTTTGTCCAATAATTAAAGTCATAAATATTTTGTCTAATAAATATACTTAGACTCTTATTTATTCGACATAAAGTAAAAACCTCCTTTAGTGCACAAAAATTTTTCATTTATTATAAAAAAGACCGATAAAGCATTGCTCTATCGGTCTTTATCTAAAATATTTATTTAGCTTGTTCAGCAGTTGCCTCTTGTGCAGGAGCTTGTGCTTCTTCAGCAGTCGGCGCTGCTGTCTCAGCAGGTGCTTGTTCTGCCTTTTCAGTATTCTCTTCTTCTACAGGTTCTACATTAACCTTAGTCGGAAAAGCCATTGGTACACCGATAGCGGTTTCCAAAGCTGTTTTAGAGGTATTATAATCATACAGTGCTTGCAGATAGTTGGTTTTAGCATTAGTTAAAGCAACCTGTGCGTCCAATACATCGGTATTAGTACCTACACCATTCATATAACGCAGCTGTGCGATACGATAATCTTCTTCTGCTTGAGAAACAGCCAGTTTAGTAGTATCAATACGTTTTTCTGCTTCACGCAGACCCAGATAGTTGGAGCGTACATCTAAGTTTACAGCATCCACTGTATCTCTGTAGGTTTCATGAGCTTTAGCTAAATCAGCTTCGGCACCATGAATATGAGATTGAGTAACACCGGTATCGAAAATGTTCATGCTGACATTTACACCAACACCCCAATTTCCATTGTCATCACCAGGCCAACTTTCACTACTCCAAGCTTGGCTTGCACTGGCAACAACTTGTGGCATATGACCGGAAATTGCTACACGCAACGCACCTTTAGCAGCCTCTACATTCTGTGCGGCTTGTTTCAGCTCCGGACGATGTTCTGCAGCATAATCCAAGCAGTACGGTAAATCATTTTCATAAGTAGTATATACCAAAAGATTATCTAATTTTAATTGAGTGTCCATCGGCAAACCGACTACTTTATTCAGGTTAGCCTCGGCAATTTGATAAGCATTTTCTGCTTGAATCAGATTTTGCTTAGCATTAGCCAATTCAACTTCACTGCGCAGTACGTCGGCTTTAGCAACAACACCTACATCATATTGAGCTTTTACGTTCTTTAAATGATCAGTCAGGCGAGTAACAGATTCTTCGCTTAATTTTTGCATATTATCAGCTTGCAGCATATTGAAGTAACTATTGGTAACAGTAGAACGCATATCGTTATATGCTTTTTGTACTCCCTCTTCAGCAAACAAATAACCTGCTTTGGCTTGCTTAATCATACCACTTAATTTACCGCCGGTATAAATAGGTAGGGTAGCAGTTATGGCATTAGTATGGTTATTATGAATGTTTTTGCTGAATTCGCCAGTAGGAATACCAGTTACTTTACTGATAACAGGCATTTCATCATCTAAGCCACTACGTTGAGATTGATGAGTTGCAGTAATCGCAATACCACGACTTTGACGTGCAGCATTATATGCAGCACGGGCACTATCGCGACCATAACCTGCAATGCTAATAGCAGGGTTAGTATCGAATGCACGTTGCATAGCTTCATCTAAATTAAGTTCTACAGTTTCACCTGCGAAAGCAGATTGGCTAAGGAGCATAGTCACAGCTGCAGAAAGTACTAATAAACGTTTATTTAATGTATGTTTAATCATTTGAGAACCTCCATTCCGCTTCTGACTAATCAGTCAGTATAAAAATTATACTTTTTTTTTATGCTATATGTCAAATAAATTTTTCTAACTTAGCAAATTTCCTTTTACTATACATGAATAAAATTAGAAATACGTCCTTACGCCAGCATAAGCATCACTACTGTCACCACGTACATCCATAGATTCACCATAAAGCGATAGATTATCACTTAAATGCCATTCACCACCAACGCGAACTTTCGTATCATCGAAATCATATAGTTGAGAATAAACACTAAAAGATTTACCAAAATCATAACTCAAGCCAACACCAAAATCACCTTGCATAGCTCCCATACTCAGCCCAGTATTGCCTATTTTATGACCGAGAATAAAATCAAATTTATTTTCATTGCCCAAATCATAACCACCTAAATACAAGTAATCATTGTCGCTAGGTTTCAAAGTTAAACCTAAATTGCTACGCCAATCACTATCTTTTAAACTGGTGCTAACGTCAGCACTAACCTCAGGATCTGCTAGTGTTCCTAAGATTTTATTAGCATGAGCACTGGTTTCTTTAACATTAACTAATGTTTCCTTTAAGGATTCCTTAGTAGCAGGATCTTGGGCTACCCCCTCCAGCACCTGTACGATATTTTCCAGGCGGGCACTGGTGCTAGCCATATGTTCTACCATTGCTGCTACATTTCGGCCAGTTTGTCCATTATTATCTACCGAAGCAGTAATACTTTCAATATGTGCTGCCGTTTTATTCATTCTCTGGCTGAGCTCATTCATTTGATGAATCATATTGTTGATATCCTGCTGATTGTTAACAGCAGTTTCCGCCATAACTCTGGTAAAAGTATTCATATTTTCAGAAATAGCATGCATGTTTTTGAAGCCGTCTTTCATTGATTCCTGTACTTCTTTATCACCAAAAACGTTTTCAAAAGCACTGGCGATATTATCAACACGCTTCATCAAATCTCCCGAATTAGCAAAGAATTCTTCCATGCCACCACCTGGGATGCCCTTTAAGGTACTGTCTTCAGCAATAAAGCCCTGACCAAGATTAGCAGGCGGTACTACATTGACAAATTTTTCGCCCATAATACCATCAGCAGCAATGGTAAATATTGCCCCTTGAGGAATCTTAATATCATCATTAATTTCCACAACAACAGCAACCTTACCAGGCTTTACCTGAATATCTTTAACCGTCCCCACATTAACACCGGCATAACGTACCACATGTCCTGGCATCAACCCACTGACACGTGGATAATCTATATACAGCTTATAGCCGTTTTTACCAAAAGAAAAGGCTCCCATAAAGGTGATAATGCCTGCTAAAACTACAGCACCGCCAATGGCAAAGGCACCTACCTTAACTTCACTGCTGCCCATCTTATTCCTCCTCTTTCCATTCCTGTCCGTTAATAAAGGCCTTTACGACAGGATTCTGACTATTTTTTATCTCCTCAACTGTTCCCAGTTGTACTATTTTCCCCTTATAGAGCATAGCAATACGATCAGCTGCATAATAAGCAGAAGCCATATCATGAGTAACAAGAACAGAAGAAACACCAAGCTTTTGTTGTGTTTTGCGAATCAAACGACTGATAGTCATGGTCATAACCGGATCGAGGCCTGATGTCGGTTCATCATAGAAAACCATTTGTGGCTGCATTGCTAAAGCTCTAGCCAAGCCTACACGCTTTTTCATACCACCTGATAACTCTGAAGGCAGCATGGACTGAGTTCCTGGCATACCTACCAAATCTAACAGAATTCCTACACGTCGTTGAATTTCGTCCTCATCTAATTGAAAATGACGACGTAGGCCGAAAGCTACATTTTCACCTACTGTCAGAAAGTCAAATAATGCGGAATATTGAAAGACTACACCCATATGCTTGCGTAAGCCGTCCCATTCCTCTTCAGTAAAAGCATTAGTTTCTTGATTATCAATAATCACACTGCCTGCTGTAGGCTGTAGTAAGCCCGTCAGAACTTTAATAACCGTACTTTTACCTGTACCTGACGGACCGATAATTGCTAATGTTTCTCCCGGCATAACGTCAAAGTTTACATCATTAAGAACTTCCTTAGCTCCAAACGCAATTTTTAGTTGTCGAACTTTAATCATAGGCTCTATATTGTTCATTCAACAAACTCCTTACACATAAATCACGATGGATAAGAAATAATTAAAAATAAAAATCAAGATAATGGACAGTACTACAGATGCAGTAGTTGCTAAACCTACACCCTCTGCACCATTAGGTGCATTGAGTCCTTTATAGCAACCTACGATAGCAATAATAGCACCAAAGAAACAGCTTTTAATCATACCGCCGAATACGTCATAAAAATCCGCTAAAGTTCTGATAGAATTAGCGTATGTAAAGGTACCGATTCCAGCATAATAATGAGCTACTATCCAACCACCGATATTGCCGATAAAATTAGCGAAAACCACTAAAAGCGGCATCATTAAAACCATAGCTATAAAACGCGGTGCAACCAAAAAGCTTACAGGATTCGCAGCCATAACACGTAAAGCATCAATCTGCTCTGTAACCTTCATCGTGCCTAATTCAGCTGCGATGGCTGCACCGATACGACCTGCCACAACAACACCGACTAAAACAGGTACCAATTCGCGGGCCATAGCAATAGCAACAATACCACCTACAGAAGCAGAAGCACCCAAACGTACAAATTCTTTAGCGGTCTGCACAGAAAATACCATGCCTGTACAAAGAATCGTCATTAAAACGATTGGCAGAGAGTCCGCACCCAAAAGTGCCATCTGTCTGATGACCTCTTTGGTAGATGCTTCTTTCAAGCGACGCAGCGTAGCCAAAAACAATAGTGTCATACGCCCACTGACGAGGCAAAAAGCCATTATTCTTTTTCCTAATGCTTCGCAGAGTTTTTTCACCATAATTACACCTTTATATTTTTATAGATTTTATTATACTCCAAAAATATGACATTTATATGTCACAGTTAAATTTTACTTTTCTACCTTCAAAGATAATTCAGCTTCTCCGTCTACGATAAAATCACAAAGAGTTTTTTGTTTAAACGGAGAACCCTGCAACATACCTGCTAAGCCTGCATCGTTCTGTACTTCATCAGGGTTAAAATGAGTCGCTGCTACGTCAACAATAATTTCATTATTGCGATCAGCATCATTTACGCTTTTCACGAAATCACTTAAGGTACGACGAGTATCTTTTTTCTGTGCCGGTACTCCCTCATCCTTTTGCTTACGTAATAAATTCATTACCCAAGCCATGCTGCTACCGCCACGCACATTCAATGCTAGCTGACCACCCGGATGATCCTTAGGCACTTTAAAATACACTGTTTTAGTAAATTCTTCACCACGATACGGCTTCAAGGTTACTTCAATAGCTACCTTTTCTCCAGACTTTACTGGTTTATTTTTTGTACGTAATGATTGAATTTCTGCAACCTGCACATCCTCGCTGATTTGTGCATCAACGTTAATTCCATATATATCTACATGCTCAAATTTATTCTGCATAAGAATAGTCAAAGCTTCGCTTAATTCACCACTAACATTTTTCAACAGTGCATCATTCGAGTAAAACATATTCTCTCTATCAATGGTCAGAGGTTTTTTATTACTATCCACACCTGTAATAGTAAAATGCATTCTAGCAGTACCACCACCTGCACGATCAACAGTCTTGCTTAAAGTGTTAACAACAGCGGCATCAATAACAGTCGGCAACAATTTTTCATCCTCTGCTACTTGTACACGAACACTACTGCTTTGACCACGATTACTATCGTTAGCAGTAACGAAAACCGGAATAGTGGTCGGTAATACACCCTCGCTACCGCCAATGCCACTGCTACGGTCCTGATTAAAGCAACCGATTGCTTCACCGATATTACCTACCTTATAGCCGCTTTGCAAGTTAGGCACAACGCCTAGAACCCAAGCCTTATTCATAAAGAAGTTACTATTACCTCTTTGCATAAACTGATGACCAAAGGCCAAAACATGTCCCGCATCATCAGTCCAAGTAACAGTGCCTAAAGCACCTAAGTTCATATCACCATGCATTACAGCAATACCTACTGCACTACCCGGCTCTAATGCTTTCACGCTGGAACTGCCTACACCACCACTGGATACAGCATTTAAGCCGAAGGGAGCAAGTTTTTCCTGCAAATGTTGAAAACCATAATCAGTAAAACCACCTGCCATCAAAGAAGTTCCTTTAGGCACCCATCCCTCAGGCAGCTCGCGCGGTTCGTCAAGCAGAGGTAACATTTTACCGATAGGAGTTAAAAAGCAATAACGGGAATCGTTAAATACCTTGCCAAATGCTACTGCACCTACCAGTCGTCCATCAACATAAACAGGACTACCGCTCATACCTTGAGCTACACCGCCAACCTTATCAATCAAATCGCCATATAAACGTACAAAAATACTATAGCCTGTAGCTTCATTACCAGTTACACCTAAAATTTCTACGTTAAACTCTTCAATGGTATCGCCACTGATAACTGTTTTACCAATACCCTGCATACCAGGCTTCAGATCACGCACAGGCATCAAAGGAATATTTGCAGCCGCCGCTGTCATCAGTTGACAGCATAAAAGTAATGCCAAAAGAAAAACTCTCATCTGTACTCCTACTTCTTCTACTTTCTATCTATTGCTTGTAAATACCGCAAAACCGGCGGGAAATTCCTCGCCGGCTGCTTATTTTATTCACTAATTTTTGCTACAACTTGCTGTGGCACAATATTTTGTCCAGGCTGTACAAGCACCTGAGTCACATGACCTGATGTTGTTGCACGGGCTGCGGCAATATTACTACCTGCCAGAGACTTAACATTAACAAGCACATCACCCTGCTTTACTACAGCACCTTCGGTAACAAGACCATCAGCAACTACAGTACCGCTGACAACAGCATGCTGATCAGTTATAGCGGCACAGCCAATGGTAAACATGCTTAAAGCTCCGACCACTGCTAAAGCGGCAATCAAAAGTTTTTTCTTTGCCATTTGCTTTACCTCCTATCTAACACAATTGCATATAAAAATAAATATTTACCGTTTATAATTAAACAAGTAACAATATAATAGACTGATTAGTCTATCTTACTATTTATTAATTATACAGCCTGCTACTTCTTTTGACAAGCAGTTCACCATTTTGTAAATAATCCCAAACCTATGCTTACAAGGCGTTCTCTACCATCGGAAGGATTATTAACAATCTTACCGTTAACAGACATAACGCTACTGCCGCCGCCATCAAAATTAACAGCGTCAACAGCACCTAAGCGCAATAAATATTGTGCTAATTCCGGTAAAGTTAAACCAGAGGAAGTATTACTACGACCATCAACAACTAACATCATTAGTGTACCATCGCGTTTTAACGCAACAGCAGTTCTTGGTGCACGTCCTTTAGCAATATCAGGAGCAATATTCTCTTCAACTGTTCGTACATTAACTTTCCCGTTTTGCAACAGCAGAGGACCACCACTAACTACTGTTTCGGCAGCATCAGCAGCGATGTTTCCTAAGCTTTCATCTAGATTTACTTTATCACCGACACGTAGCATTGCCATCGCGGCAGCACTTGCTCCATGACCGGAAACGACTACTGTACCAGGTTCAATAGACATATTTCCGGCAGTCGATACTGCTATTACACGATTATTTTTTATTTTTATTTCTCGGCCAAAATTATTGGTTTTAGTCGAAGGAGCGTAAAAAGAATTATATACTACTAAATCATCAGCAATACGGACTCTATTCATGCCTTTAATCTTCAAAGTACGTCCTCCAGGCATTTGCAATATCCCAGTATACGCAACATCTTGTAAAATCATAGGTTTACCTGCTTGCATACCAAAACCGCTACGAGGCTGACTATCCGCAGCCATCATTTTATTTTGGTTACGAATACTACCAATAACCCAACCATCAGTATCAAAATAAGAAGCATTAATAGCTGCCGGTATTTTTCGTTGAGCTGCTTGTTTAGCTACACTTCCACGTCCATTATAGGTACCGGCAGCAGAAAACGGCAGCAAGGTGTATGGTGCATTAGGAGCTACGGAAACAAGATACGCCTGAATCTGTTTACCATTCATCTCATCTTGCATATAAGTATAAGTAACACCTTGTGCTACAGGACTAGTCTGCTTAATGATATTAATACGGAAAATATCTACTACTAAACGATTAGGTCCCTTCAGCTGATAAATTTTATATTGGCAATCTTTTTTTAAATCAATTTGCAGTTTGGAAGCATTGCGCCCATTAGGCACCAACTTAATGCTTTTAATCGCCATATCATTAATTTTCGCCTGTTGTTTTTGGACACTGCTGTCTGGCATATTTACAGTCAGTTTTAATCCATTTTTATCCTGCTTATAAGTAATAGGAGCTTTACTATCCAAAACAATACGTACTCTAGCCGGACTAACACTAGTACGCATATTATTAATTGGTGCAGCGTCTGCAACTAAAGTAAATGCAACTAAGGAACAAACAAGTAAACCACTTAAAATTGTTTTATAATTCATTTTTAACACCTTTATCTTTAAGAATAAAAATACACAGCATAAGCTGTGTATTTTCAATAAACTATATCAATTTACACTACATCAAGCATCTAGGTTAGAAGCAGTATAAACAGTACCAGGATGCAGCTTATCTAAATTCTCCAAAGCTTTACCAGTACCAAGAGCTACACATGCCAAAGGTTCTTCAGCAATATGCGTAGTAATACCTGTTTCTTTCTGCATGATTTCTGCTAAACCGTCAAGTAAAGCACCGCCGCCAGTCATATAAATACCATTATCAACTATATCAGCAGCTAATTCCGGCGGACATTTCTCTAAAACACTACGAACAGTAGAAATCAAGGATGATACAGAATCTTCCAAAGCTGTACGACATTCTTCACTGCCGACGCTAAAGGTAGTAGGCAGACCAGTAACCAAATCACGGCCACGTACGGAAATAGACTCATTGCGACCGTTAGGAGAAACAGTAGCAACATTAATTTTAATTTCTTCAGCAGTTCTTTCGCCAATCAGAACATTATGCACTTTTTTAACATGACGTACAATTGCTTCATCAAAATGGTCGCCGCCGATACGGATAGAAGAATCTACAACAATACCACCCAGGCTCAGAACAGCAATATCAGTAGTACCACCGCCGATATCAACAACCATGTTGCCGCGCGGTACAGAAATATCAATACCAGCACCTAAAGCAGCTGCCAAAGGCTCTTCAATGAGATAGGTTTTAGAAGCACCGCCTTGAGTAGTCGCTTCCATAACAGCACGTTTTTCTACAGAAGTGATACCTATAGGTACACAGGTCATAACACGCGGTTTAAAAAACAGGCTTTTGCCTGCTACTTTTTCAATAACATAAGCCAATAATTTTTGTGTTACTGTATAGTTAGCAATTACGCCTTCTTTTAAAGGACGAATAGCCACAATGCTTCCCGGAGAACGGCCTAGCATTTCACGAGCATCGTCGCCGACAGCTAAAACCTTATTACGAACTTTATCAATTGCTACAACACTTGGCTCCTTCAACACAACACCCTTGCCTTTAACAAAAACAAGGATATTAGCAGTACCAAGGTCGATGCCTATATCCATACTTTTAAACATTCTTAAAACTCCTATTTTACAAAATCAGAAATAGCTTATTGCATTTCCATACGTTGAATATCTGCACCTAATTTAGTCAGCTTATCAACAATGTTTTCATAACCACGATCTATATGATGCAAATCACCGATATAGGTAATACCTTCAGCAACTAAGCCTGCTAAAATCATTGCTGCACCTGCACGCAGGTCTGTAGCACGAACATCACATCCAGTCAGCTTACATGGACCATCAATAACTGCACTGCGACCTTCAGTGGTAATACGAGCACCCATACGGTTCAGCTCTACTACATGCATAAAGCGATTTTCAAAAACAGTTTCAGTAACCTTGCTACGGCCTTCGGAAACAACCATCATAGCCATCATCTGTGCCTGCATATCTGTAGGAAAACCAGGATACGGCAAAGTTTTAATATCGACAGCTTTTAAAACCGCGGGACCGACAACACGTACTTTATCAATATCTTCTTCAACAATCGCACCTGCTTCACGCAGCTTAGCAATCAAAGGCTTCTGATGCTCCGGCAGTACGTTTTCTACGACAATGTCACCGCCTGTCATAGCAGCAGCAATCATGTAAGTACCTGCTTCGATACGATCAGGAATAATTGTATAATCAGCACCATGCAGTTTTTCTACGCCTTCAATACGAATTGTATCAGTACCTGCGCCACGGATTTTAGCGCCCATTTTGTTTAAATAGTTTGCTAAATCGACAATTTCCGGTTCCTCAGCAGCATTTTCCAAAACAGTAGTGCCTTCAGCAAGTGCTGCAGCCATCATAATATTTTCGGTAGCACCAACGCTGGGGAAATCAAAATAAATGCTAGTGCCCTTTAAACCGTTCGGAGCACTTGCTTCGATGTAGCCATGACCCTGTTCGATTTTTACACCTAAAGCTTCAAAACCTTTCAAGTGGATATCAATCGGACGGGCACCGATAGCACAACCACCAGGCATAGAAATTCTTGCTTTACCGATACGGGCTAATAAAGGACCCATAACCAGGAAGGACGCACGCATAGTACGCACTAGCTCATAAGGAGCTTCATAGGAAGTAATTTCGCTGCTATCAATATCCAAAACATTAGTTTCCTGACAAGCAACCTTCAATCCCAGACATTTTAATACTTCACTTATGGTATGTACATCTTCCAGCATAGGAACTTCATCTAAATGACTAGGAGTAGTTCCCAAAATGGAAGCAGCAATAATCGGCAATACTGCATTCTTTGCACCACTGGTTTTTACCGTACCAACCAGACGGTTGCCGCCTTTAACAATTAGCTTTTCCAAAATATTCCTCCTGTATATGCGAAGCTAGATTAAATTTAGATATTTTTATTTTATTATTACGACCGGCTGGATTCAATCTCATAAACACAGAAAAAGCCGGCAAAATCTCCGGCTTAGAAATTAATCCGCTGGCGGTCTGCGAGAATATTATAATAAGTCTCTTTTTCCATCAGCTCTCGACGAATTGCTTTCTTCGCGTCCTCATCTGCACATTCCGCTAAACGTTTACGCAGAAATGCAATATCCTCCTTGAGCATGAGCATTTTATTACCAGCAAGGCTCTCAATAATGTCAGCCATCTCACACTCCTCCTTTTTACTATTATAGAATACTATAAGCAAGTATTTTATGCAAGTCTTAAACTGTGACAATAGTGGAAAGTTAGCATAATGGCACATTTTAAGGCAATAAAAAAGACTCCGTCCCAAATTGGGACAGAGTCTTTAAATTTGTATTGTCTTGAATGCTTTTATGCTTTATGAGCGGCACGCAGACGAGCCATTGCTCTTTTTAATGCACGTTCAGCACGAGCAGAGTCGACATCAGCACTTTTAGAAGCCAGACGTTGTTCTGCACGTTCTTTGGCTGCAGTTGCACGAGCAGTATCAATATCTGCACCAGCTTCAGCAATAGTTGCTAAAACAGTACATTTATTGTCTTTCATTTCCAGAAAACCGCCGCAAACAGCAAATTCCATATCAGTACCATCGGTGAACTCAATTTTCATCGGAGAGATGTCCAGAGTTGCGATAATCGGCATATGTCTTGCTTTAATACCTAAGTTGCCGGACAGTGCACGGAAGCCAACATAAGTTACATTTTCAGCAGAAAAAAGCATTTTATCCGGAGTGACAATTTCAAATGTAAAAGGTGTAGCCATTATTAATCCTTCATAGTTGCAGCCTTGGCAACAGCGTCATCAATGGTACCAACCATGTAGAAAGCACCTTCAGGCAGATCATCATGTTTGCCTTCCAGAATTTCTTTGAAGCCGCGGATGGTTTCTTTCAGAGGAACATATTGGCCGGGGGTACCGGTAAATTGTTCAGCAACGAAGAATGCCTGGCTGAGGAATTTTTGAATTTTACGAGCACGGGCAACAGTTACTTTGTCCTCTTCGCTCAATTCTTCCATACCAAGAATTGCGATGATATCTTGCAATTCTTTATAACGTTGCAGGATAGCTTGAACGCCACGAGCAACATGATAATGCTCTTCACCGATTACCAGCGGATCCAGGATACGGCTGGTGGAGTCGAGCGGGTCAACTGCCGGATAAATACCAAGCTCTGCGATTTGACGAGAAAGTACGGTGGTTGCATCCAAGTGAGCGAAGGTGCCTGCCGGAGCCGGGTCAGTCAAGTCATCCGCAGGTACATATACAGCCTGTACGGAAGTGATAGAACCGGTTTTGGTAGAAGTAATACGCTCTTGCAGTGCGCCGATATCGTTTGCCAAGGTAGGTTGGTAACCTACTGCAGAAGGCATACGACCGAGCAATGCGGATACTTCGGAACCAGCCTGAATGAAACGGAAAATGTTATCGATAAAGAGCAATACGTCTTGGCCGCCAACATCACGGAAGTATTCTGCCATGGTCAGACCAGTCAAACCAACACGCATACGTGCTCCAGGGGGTTCGTTCATCTGGCCGTAAACAAGAGCGGTCTTGTTGATAACGCCGGATTCTTTCATTTCGCCCCACAGATCGTTGCCTTCACGAGTACGTTCGCCAACGCCTGCGAATACGGAATAACCACCGTGAGCAGTAGCAATGTTATGGATAAGCTCCATAATAATAACGGTTTTACCTACACCAGCACCGCCGAACAGACCAATTTTACCGCCCATAGCATACGGAGCGATTAAGTCTACGACTTTAATGCCGGTTTCCAAAATTTTAGTAGATGTTGCTTGTTGATCGAAGCTCGGAGCCGGTCTATGAATAGGCCAGTGATCAGCAGCTTCAACCGGAGTATCGTCATGGTCAACAGTTTCGCCGAGCACGTTGAAGATACGACCCAGAACACCAGGGCCTACCGGTACGCTGATAGGAGCGCCGGTATCAACAGCTTCCATGCCACGAACCAAGCCGTCGGTGGAGCTCATAGCAACGGCACGAACTACATTGTAGCCGATATGTTGCATAACTTCAGCGGTCAGATGAATTTTTACCTTACCGTCGTCAGTAGTACCATCAACTTTGATTGCGTTCAGGATAGCAGGCATGCTCTTCGCGGGGAACTCGATGTCGATAACAGGACCAACAACTTGTACGATTCTACCTGTATTCAAGGTTTTAGCCTCCCTACGAATTAATTCAAATTAGTTTTGAGACTGTTTCAAAGCTTCTACGCCGCCAACGATTTCGTTAAGCTCACGGGTAATGGAAGCCTGGCGTGCCTTATTGTAAGACAGCTCCAGGTTTTGTACCAGTTTTGCAGCGTTGTCAGTTGCAGAAGACATTGCAGTCATACGAGAACCTAATTCACTGGCAGCAGATTGTACCAGAGCAGCGTAAACTACGGTTTCCAAATACTTAGGAGCAAGTACTTGTAAAGTTTCGTCTTCGCTAGGTTCAAAGATAAATGAAGCACTTGCTTTGCCTTTTTCCTTAACAGGAGGCTCTACCGGCAGAATTTTTTCGCAGGTAGGAGTCTGGGACAAAGCAGTTTTAAAAATTGTATATACAATACGCAGTTCATCAAAATGCTCATCAGCAAATTGTGCAATTGCATCTTGAGCAATTTCAGCAGCGTTAGCATATGTAGGTCTGTCAGAATAACCGAAATGTGCACTCAATACTTTATAACCACGGCGGTTGAAGAAATCTCTTGCCTTACGGCCACTGGTAATAACGACAACTTCGTCATCACAAGCAGAAATTTCAGCCACAGCTAATTTCAGAGCATTGGAGCTATATGCACCAGCCAGACCTTTATCAGAGGCGAGTACCAGATAACCAACTTTTTTAACTTCACGATGTTGAAGCAGCGGGTGTTTTTTGGCACTAAGGCCTGCAAGAATGCTCGGATCGCTCACAACGCTGGATAACACTTCTTTGATCTTGATAGCATAAGGACGGCTAGCAGCAGCTTTTTCTTGAGCACGTCTAAGACGAGCAGCAGCAACCATCTTCATAGCTTTAGTGATCTTACCGATGTTACCTACGCTTTTCATGTGGCGATGAATCTCGCGTGCAGTTGCCATCAGTTAATCACCTGCCTTCACTGGATACAAAGGTTTCCTTGAACTCGGCGATAGCTTTCTTCAATGCTTCTTCATTTTCGTCAGTGATTTTCTTAGCGCTGAGGATGTCTGCACCAACTTCAGGATGGTTTGCAGCCATGAATTCCAGGAATTCTTTTTCGCAGCGAGTTACGTCTTTAACTGCTACGTCATCCAGGTAACCTTTAGTGCCAAGGTAAATTGCCATAACTTGTTTTTCAACAGACAGCGGGCTGTATTGGCCTTGTTTCAGAACTTCGGTCAGACGTTGACCACGGTCCAATTGAGCTTTGGTAGCTTTATCAAGGTCAGAAGCAAACTGAGCAAATGCTGCCAGTTCGCGGAATTGTGCCAAATCCAGACGTAAAGTACCAGCTACTTGCTTCATAGCTTTAATCTGAGCAGCACCACCTACACGAGATACGGACAGACCGGAGTTAATAGCCGGACGGATACCTGCGTAGAATAATTCAGATTCCAAGAAGATCTGACCGTCAGTAATGGAAATTACGTTGGTCGGAATGAAGCCGCCTACGTCACCTGCCAGAGTTTCGATGATAGGCAGAGCAGTAATAGAACCGCCTTTCAGTTCATCGTTCAGACGAGCAGCGCGTTCCAACAGACGGGAATGCAAGTAGAATACGTCACCAGGGTAAGCTTCACGTCCTGGCGGACGGCGGAGCAGCAGGGACATTGCACGATATGCAACAGCGTGTTTGGACAGGTCGTCGTATACGCACAGAACGTCTTTGCCTTGATCCATGAAGTATTCAGCCATGGTTACGCCAGCATACGGAGCCAGATATTGCAGCGGAGCGGAGTCAGCAGCAGTAGCAGCTACGATAATGGTATATTCCATAGCACCGTGTTGTTCCAAAGTACGAACAATACGAGCAATAGTAGAAGCTTTTTGGCCGATAGCTACATAAATGCAGATAACGCCTAAGCCTTTTTGGTTGATGATAGTATCGATTGCAACAGCGGTTTTACCAGTACCACGGTCACCGATGATTAATTCACGCTGACCACGTCCGATAGGAACCAATGCGTCGATACATTTAATACCGGTTTGCAACGGGGTATCAACCGGTTGACGGTCTGCGATACCATGTGCAGGAGATTCAACCGGACGATGTGCAGCAGCAACGATTTCGCCTTTGCCATCAATCGGATTACCGATTGCACTTACTACACGTCCCAGCAGGTTTTCACCAACAGGAACTTCCATGATGCGGCCGGTACGGCGAACGATGTCGCCTTCTTTAATTTTGGTTTCGCCACCCATTAATACGATACCAACGGAATCAGGGTTCAAGTTCAGAACCATGCCGGATACGTTATGGGGCATTTCAACCAATTCGCCAGCCATTGCGTTTTTCATACCGATAACAGTTGCGATGCCGTCACCGATTTTTTCAACGATACCAACTTCTTCAAGGTCAGCATCCACTTTGTAATTCTCGAGCTTAGCGCTGAGAGCATCACCCATAGCTTCAGGTTTGGTGTATTCGTGAATGTCAATGCCATTCAGAGCTACTTCCATTTTTTTCAGCTTACGCAGAGCGGAAGCGTCATATACCTTATCGCCAACTTGTACGATGATGCCGCCGAGGATAGAAGGATCTACTTTCTTGTTTAAGAAAATTTCGCGACCCAGTTTCTCGGTGAGAATTGCAGAAATGGATTGATACTCGTCGACAGTCAGTTTTTTGGCTGTAGTTACATTAACATCTAACAGTTCTTTAATAGAACCCAGATCAATTTTGAAGTCGGACAATTCTTGCTTCAATAAAGCAATATTTTCTTCACTCTTCATATTGTACCAATCACCTCCGAATACCGGCTCTTATCACACTGATTCGCAGTTCAGCAGATACTTTCCGGCCTAATAGGGAAAGCAGCAAAATAATTATTTCATAATAGAATCAACGATTTTGCCAGCCATTTGTTTATCTTCTTCAGAACCTAATTTTTGTTCTACAATTTTGCTAGCAGCAATCATGGACAGGTTAATAACTTGGACACGAATGTCGTCCATAGCTTTTTTCTTTTCCATAGCGATTGCTTCTTTTGCAGTTGCGACAACCTGATCTTGTTCAGCTTTGGTGTCAGCCATGATTTTATCATGAGCAGCTTGAGCAGTTTTACGTGCAGCATCAATAATAGCTTGAGCTTCTTGTTTAGCTTCAGCTAATTTAGCAGCATATTCTGCTTTAACAGCTTCAGCATCAGTTTTTGCTTTTTCAGCTGCTTCCAAATCGCTTGCAATTTTATTCTTACGTTCATCCATAATTTTAACTACAGGTTTGTAAGCAAATTTTGCAAGGACAAAAACTAAAACTAAAAAGTTCAGGATTTGCGCGATAAGTGTCATATTAAAGTTAACCAATTATAGCACGCTCCTTTAGAAATCTTGCAAAATAAAATTATTTAATGAACGGGTTAGCGAATACCAGAACGATAGCGATTACATAGCACAGGATAGGCATGGATTCGATCAAGCCTACGCATACCAACATGTTGGTAAAGATTTTACCAGCTTCTTCCGGTTGACGAGCCATGGATTCAATAGATTTGCCGCACATATTACCGTTACCGATACCAGCGCCAGCAGCAGCACCCAAGCATACAAGGCCTGCACCAATTACAGATGCGGCAGTAATGATTGCATTTTCAGACATTTGATTCATCCTTTCAAGTTAATATGACTTTTTTAATTTACTAATCAGATTAGTGTTCGTCATGGCTAGCAAATGCCAGTGCATAGCTGCCCAAAGACAAAATGGTAAAGATAAAGGCCTGAACAAAGCCAATGAACAAGCTGAACATTACCCAAAGTTCAGGAATAACCCATGGAGATAACTGATACAATACGATCAGCAAAATTTCGCCTGCCAGGATGTTACCAAAAAGACGAAGAGCCATGGTCAGCGGTTTAGTCACTGCATCTAACAGATGCAACGGCAGGAATGCCGGACTAGGACTGATAAAATGTTTAAAGTGGCCGATGCCTTGTTTCATCACGCCAACGACATATGCTGTAAACGCAATTAACAAAGAAAGCGCAAAGCAGGTATTAATGTCATTGGTAGGTGAAGTCCAATGAACGCCAATTTGCGGAAGCAGAATACCCAGTTCGTTAGCTACCAGGATAAACATAAACAAGGTAACGATGAACGGTGCCATAAATTTACGGCCTTTAGTACCCAAATTGTCTTGCATCAGACCATTCAAGAAATCAAGGATGATTTCCATAGCATTTTGCAGTCCGGACGGAACCATTTTCGGGTTCCTACAAACGAGAAGGAACAATACCAGAACAATTGCCATAGTTACCCAGGTCATGTACATGGTTTGCATGTTAACCTCACCTAAAAAGGTTGTTTGGGTAAGATAATGGATAATTTCTCCGGATTTTTCTGCACCTTCAGCTGCTGCATTTCCCATTTTTACACACTCCTTTCTTCACGCCCTCTCATGATTATGTTGGTACGCGATAAATAATAAATTTAGAATAAAGAATATATGTATCAGAAGAAACCCTGCAAATGCACCATGCACTGCTAGTTTCATCTTTAACATCGCAATAATAAAAACTGCTGCTGCTGCCACACGGGCCCAGCGGAAACGTTTCATGATTTTCAGACCTTGCTTGGGAGCCTCTACATAGGGCAAAGCTTTCTTAATGCCCAAGAACAAAATGGACAGGTCAATAATACCTGCGAGCACTCCACATAAGACACCGTGTGCAAACGACGTTCTCAGTCCCAGCCATAACGGCAGAGCTATGACTAAAGCACAAAAGGCAATTCGTGAAACAAATTTGCTACCACCGCTTTTGGCAATGGAAGTTAAATCAAAGTTACTTTTCATTATCTTTTTTCTGTTCAGCATCCCGTGACAGAATGCTCTTCTGTATCAGATTGTAATATGTCATCACTAGTGAAATAATTGCCAATGCAATACAGATACCGCGCATAGTATGATTCCCTGTTTGAAAATAATTATCAAGCCAGTTACCACCAAAATACGCCAGCAGAAAATCAATCACTGCCATAAAGGCTAATGACGATACTGTAGCCAGTGCTTCCAGCATACGCATATGTTCCTTATCAGGAGTTTGTGTGCTCATGCTCATCACCACCGACATTAATTCACAAATTCAACAAATTTACTCTTTTAATTTTAATATTTTTCACAATTTTTGTCTATGCTTTATGAGCAAATTCCGGTAAATTTTCTACCGCAAAGCCATTTTTTGCCAAAATAGCCTTAATAATGCGCTCACAAGCACGTCCATCACCATACGGATTAGCAGCCTCTGCCATGGAGCGATAATGTTCAGCGTCATCTAACAGCAGATTAGTTTCATGTAAAACATCTTCATAAGCAGTACCAACAAGTTTTACAGTACCGGCTTCAACAGCCTCCGGTCTTTCTGTAGTATCACGTAATACCAAAACAGGTTTTCCTAAAGCAGGCGCCTCTTCTTGAATTCCGCCGCTATCAGTCAGAACGATGTCAACCTTAGCCATCAAATTAGCAAAAGGTTCATAATCCATCGGTTCAATCAGATGTACTCTATCTAAAGCACCCAACTCCTCGCGCACGATTTCACGTACTTTAGGATTTTTATGTACCGGGAAAATTGCTTCTACATCAGAATGTGTTTCCAAAACGCTTTTTAAAGCACGGTAAACATGACGCATCGGCTCACCTAAGTTTTCGCGGCGATGGGTAGTCATAAGGATCAGACGATTACCGGACGCAAACACCTTATTAAGCTCAGCGTCTTCAAATTTATAATCTTCGCGGACAGTAGTCTGCAAAGCATCAATAACAGTGTTACCGGTTACCAGAATATTTTTTTCATCAACATTCTCACGCAGCAGATTACCCTTGCTGGTAGAAGTCGGTGAAAAATGCATATCCGCAATAGAACCGGTCAATTTACGGTTCATTTCTTCTGGATACGGAGAATATTTATTACCGGTACGCAGGCCGGCTTCAACGTGACCTACAGGAATCTGTGCATAGAAAGCAGCTAAAGCACCGGCAAAGGTAGTAGTAGTATCACCATGTACCAAAACCATATCAGGCTTTGCTTCTTCCATAACATCCTTCAAACCCATCAATGCACGAGTAGTTACATCATACAAAGTTTGACCTGCAGTCATAATGTTCAGATCATAGTCGGGTTTGATACCAAATAAATCCAGAACCTGATCCAACATTTCACGATGTTGTGCAGTAACAGCAACAATCGGTTGGATGTATTCAGGATATTTACGCATCTCTAAAACTAACGGACACATTTTGATAGCTTCCGGACGAGTGCCGAAAACAGTCATTAATTTAATTTTTTCCACGGCTCTTTCTCCCCTTTATCTGTCGTTCAGAATACCGATTTTTTTAGCACCAACAGCAACAGCCGTAATAATAACAGCAATGATAAGAGCTGCATAGAAGCCATCAACCTCAGCCCACAGCACTGCAGCAATACCTAAAACAGCAGTAATAGCATACATCAACAGCACTGCTTGCTTTTGGTTCATACCCATAGCCAAGAGGCGATGATGCAGATGTCCTTTATCCGGTTGGAAAATCGGACGACCATTGCTGTAACGACGCATAATAGCAAAAGCTGTATCCATAATAGGCAATCCCAAAGCAATAGCAGGAACAATCAACGCTACTGTAGCAGCAGTTTTTACTGCACCATAAACAGAAATTGCTGCCAACATATAACCAATGAACATACTGCCCGTATCACCCATAAAAATCGTCGCAGGATTAAAATTATAGCGTATAAAACCGATAATACCACCGGCCAAAGCCGCAGTCATTACTGCAATATGATAATAGCCCATTTGTACAGCTACCAAAATAACCGTAATAGAAGCAATTGCAGATACACCTGCTGCCAAACCATCCAAACCGTCAATCAGATTGACTACGTTAGTAAAGCTTATAACCCAGAAAATCGTCAACGGAATAGACAGAAGATCTAAATAAAAATAGCCGCCTAAAGGATTGTTGACCCATTCAATACGAATGTCGAAGAATACCAGCACACAGGCAGCCAAAATCTGCCCCAGCAGCTTTACTTTTGCAGGAAGCTGATATTTATCATCTAGTACACCTACAATTACTATCACTGTACCACCGATTAAAATACCGACAATATCCCAAGTCATCTCTAAGCTTGCCACCGCGGCAATCATAAATGCAATATAAATAGCAAGACCGCCAAGACGCGGCATAATTTTTTTATGCACCTTGCGGTTATCAGGTTTATCAATCGCACCAATCTGAAATGCTAATTTTTTTATATAAGGAGTCAAAACGTAGCTTACTAACGCAGCAAGCAAAAAAGGAAAACCATACGCACTTAACATTGATTTTTTCTCCACTCAAAAACGAACGCAAACAATCATATAACTTATGATAAAGATTTATCTTTTATATAGTATATCATTTTTGGCAGTAGCGTCAATTATTTTTATTACAAAATTTACAAAAAGTTGCTTTTTATGTCAAATTTCACAATAATTGTTTTCTTTTAGGAATAAAGAAGGTGGATACATTTAATTATTTTCAAAGTCAAAAGCCGTATTTTGTACAGTGCAAAAGTATTTTTCAATGTCAACCTATATTTTTTTACATACACTTTCACAAATATGTCACTCAACAATCCATTAAAGATAACATCTTTTAAACGAAAAATTTTACTTTCAGGCCTTTCATGCTAGAGTATATAAATTTTCTCACAGTATATTATTTATGCTTTCTAGTGATATTAATTATTCTAAAATTCTATAACTTATAGCTTATATGAAAAAGCCCTCCGAAATATTCGGAGGGCTTGATTTTCATTGGAGCTGCTAACGGGATTTGAACCTGCGACCTACTGATTACGAATCAGTTGCTCTACCAGCTGAGCTATAGCAGCATTGCAATTATGCTATTTTAAGACCACGGCAAAATGAAGACCAATTTGTCACAGTCCTAAAATATTAGCCTTCGTGTTCAGCTTCAGTAGCCGCTTTAGCAGCTGCCATTTCAGCTTTAGTACGACGTTTTCTTACTTTTTTAGCACTATTGATGCCTGCTTTTTTAATTACCTTAGCCAATTCAGAGATAATGTGCAATTCATCAACAGAACAACCTTGAACTAAATCAGACAATTCATTGCAGTAAATTTGTTCACTGCGATGAATATTATCACACAAAAGCTCATCAACAGATACATCAAGCACATTTGCAAGATGAATAATAGTAGGCAAGCCAAGCTTGGTGTTACCAGTTTCAATATTACTGATATGCGGAGTTGACAAGCCAGTCAATTTAGCGATATTGCCTTGAGTCAATCCCTTGCGTGCACGTGACGCCTTTATTCTCAAGCCAATAGCTTTGTAATCAATATCCAACTTCACTAGAGCTCTCCCCTTCTCATTTTCAACTTCCTGTTGTAATAACATTACAATTATATCTAAAAAAACATTAAATAGCAAGTTTGATTGCCTGCTTTTTTAGAAATAAGATAATATTTTTTTCAAACAGCCTAAAACCCTTGCTTTACAAGATTATATTATATTTACACGGTTTATTTTATTTTTTGGGAATAGATAAAATCAAAACCGTAAAAATAATGCAGGCCATACCTAGTAAGTCAGGCAAAACCAGCCTAGTACCCAATAAAACGACTACAGCAATAATAGAAGCCAATGGTTCAGCACAAGAAATCAGGCTAGCTTTTGTAGGGCCAACAATCTTTAAGCCCTGCAAATATAACCCGTAGCTAGCAATTGTTGCCCCCAGCACCAAATAACACATTGCTAAAACAGCATTTGTATCCCAATTACCCGGTGCAGAAAAAGGATTACGCCAAAATAATAAAAATAAGCCTGATAATAACTGACCCCAGCCAATAATAACACTGGCAGAATAACGCTTCAGCATTTCAATAGGTTTAATACTGTAATAAGCATAAGAAATTGCTGATAGTAAGCCGATAATTAAGGCCTCCGGGGATAAAGCTAAGCTATCGATACTGCCATGAGTGGCAATCAGAAATACACCTAAAATTGCACCGACAATACCTAAAAGCTCCCTGCCCTCCGGACAGCGACGATTTTTATAGCTGACCCACAGCATAACATAAATAGGTGCCATATATTGCAGTACTGTCGCCGTAGCAGCGTTGCACAGGCCGATAGTATAGTAAAATCCCAGCTGGGCACCTAATATGCCTAAAAACGAAAATTCGACAAGATCCCTCGGTGTTTCCCTTAATGCCTTAAAAACATTTTGTTTTTGCACCAAAGCGCCAAACGATAAGAATATCAGGCCACCTACTATTTGACGGATCATAACCAGCCATACAGAATCAGCTTGATGATATTCGTATAAGTATTGTCCGGCAACGCCGCCCATTCCCCAACAGGTAGCGGCACCAATTATTAACAATATACCCTTCAGCACAAAACTTCTCCCTTTCCCTTGTAAGTGAAGATAAAACCCGAAAGTCTTACGACATTCGGGTTTTATTCAACTAAATTTTAGAGTGTAGCAATAAAGTAAGCAATACTGCTTACCAAGACTGTTAAAGTAATCATCATAGGATCTGCAATAGATGTACGGTAGTTTTCAGGATTATAGTGTGTACGTTTACGGAACGGTTTCGCATCCAAGAAATCCATAGGATTAGTAGTAAGTTCCATAAATTTCTCGTACAATACACGCCATGCACTACCAAGAGCGCCGCTCAATGCGCAGAACAGCGTTGTCAGTCTGTAAATAATGAAAGCAATCGGTTTGCGATAGAACCAATCAGTATCCAAGCTGAGTGCTGTGTGCGGCTCCATACGCGGCAGGAACATCATAAACGGAACCATAGTAACGACTAAGATTTCTACATAGCTCAGAATATGAGCTGCAGTATACGGTTCATATCCAGGTGCTCCGAACGGCAGATAACGATATAACAAATCAGGATATACACCATAAAGGAAGCAAAGCACAGAGCCTAACCCCATTGCTACATACATATTTTTCGGCAATTTGTGAGCAAGATGCACGTCTTTGTCAGTGTCACGCAAGAAAATGAAGTAACCCATTTTCAAAGTAATGGACAGGAAAGTACCGATACTAGCCAACTCCAGTAAAGTATATACCCAATCATAGCCAGCTGCAGATGCTGCAGCAATGGTAATAGTTTTACTAATAAAACCATTGAAGAACGGTACGCCGGAAATGGAGAAAGCAGCAACAAAGAAGCATACTGCCACAAACGGCATTTTCTTAGCCATACCACTGAGTTGATTGATTTTACGAATGCCTGTTGCATAAATAATAGCACCGGCACACATAAAGAGCAGAGATTTGTAAAGAATATGGGAGAATGCATGGGCAGCTGCACCATTTAAGGCCATAGCAGTACCAACACCGACACCAGCTACCATAAAACCTACCTGACTTATGATATGATAACCAAGCAGACGACGCATATCGTTTTCCATAATCGCAAATGCTGCACCATACAACGCCATAAAGCAGCCAAAGCCCATAAGGAAATCAGCACCGGCGAAGATACGAATTAAACAGTATACCGCAACCTTAGTAGTAAAGGAGCTCAAGAATACGCTGCCTGTAATAGTACCTTCAGGATATGCATCTACCAACCAAGCGTTCAGCGGCGGAATAGCAGCATTAACAGCAACACCGATTAAAATTGCCCAAAAGGCAATATCATGAGGACCTTGTGCCAAATTACTGATAAGCATATCACCAGTACCATATTTCAAGAAAATACCGCCAAGCAATAAGTTACCACCAAACATGTGAACTAACAGATAACGGAAGCCTGCACGTCTAGAGGCAGGTGTATGATGACACCAGATTAAGAACAAAGAAGTAACAGCCAATGCTTCCCAGAAGAAAATCATGGTCAGCCAATCCTTGGCTAAGGTTACGCCCAAAGCACAACCTGCATAGGCCATGGAGCTGAAAGTTTCCATACGATTAGAGTTATGGCAGGAATAAATACCACCGATACAGGCCATCATTGCGAAAATCATACAGAATACATAGCTTAATTTGTCGACGTACATATATCCCAGCTGGTAACCTGTGCCGAACAAACCTATACTGATATCAGTACCTATAGGCATATTCAATGCGGCATATAAGCCGGCAAAAGGACCTATTGCCAAAACAACTCTGCGCAGGAATTTAGGCATCAGCAAAGCAATGAAGCCTACCGCTATTAATACCAAGCCCGGGTGAAGCACATTACTCATTATCCTCACCTCTGCTTTCATAATAGTCTTCATTACGCTGCAGAAGCGGTGTCATGATTAATTTAGCTAAAATAATCAAAACCCAGCAGCCGACGAATCCGAAGAAAATATCATAGCCGAAAGGTAGCGGCCACCATGCAGGACTATGCATGTGAATACCACACATCTCAGCAATTACAGATATAATTAAAACAATGGCACAAGCCAGATAAGTCTGTTTCTTAGACATTACAGCCACCCCCCATGCCAGCCTGCGCAAATAGCGTTGGAGGCCATAGTTGCCATTTCATAAAAATGCGGATAAATATCAGGAACAGTACCCAAAACAATGGCAATTAAAGTGGTAATGCAGATAGGAATCAACATTGCATAGCTTGCATCGCCATATTTGCGGAATTTTTCTTGCGGATCTTTACGGAAATATGCCATCTGACATACCGGCAGTAAATAACCGGCTGCTAGCAGTGCACTGGCAACCCAAACCAAGATGTATAATGGTTTACCTGCTTGTAAAGCACCCAAAGCCAAATTCCATTTACTAATAAAGCCGACTAAAAACGGCGTACCTGCAATACCAAGCGAAGCTATCGTAAAGCAAGCCATCGTTACCGGTAACTTTTTACCGATACCGTATAGTTCACTAATGTTATTTCTATGCGTACGAGCAATAATAAGACCGGCACACATAAATAGGGTAATTTTCATAACAGCATGGGCAACCAGATGGAGGTAAGCACCCTTGATGCTCAACGGAGAAATAAGCGCAGCACCCAGAACAATGTAGGATAACTGACCTACTGTAGAGAAAGCCAGTCTGCGTTTCAAGTGATCCTGACGCAATGCAATCAAGGAGGATACTATAATACTGGTAGCTGCGGCCCAAGCCAGAACATCGGTAACACCGATTTCAGCTAACAGCTTCGGGCCAAAGACGAAGCCTATAATACGCAATACTGCGAAGACACCTGTTTTTACAACGGCAACTGCATGCAACAGTGCAGATACAGGAGTAGGAGCAATCATTGCTGCCGGCAGCCATCCATGCAACGGCATTACAGCTGCTTTTACAGAACCTGCCAAAATCATTAATACAAAAATTGCCTGTAGTACCCATCTCGGTGCCATATCAGTAGTCAGGAAACCACCAGGAGTGAATTCCATAGTACCACTGATGCAGTAAACAGCGATAACACCGGCTAAGAATAACTGACCGGAAATCAATGTATAAATCAAATATTTACGGCTAGCCATCAACGCTTCCTGATTACGTTTATGTAATACCAGCGGATAGCTTGCTAAGGTCAAGATTTCATAGAAGATAAAGAAAGTCAGCAGGTTTTCTGCCATTGCAATGCCCATTACTGCACTCATACAGATAGCAAATGCGGCAAAATAACCGGTTTGTTCACTCTCATGGTTACAACGCATGTAACCGATGGAGTAGAAGTTCATCGGTACCCACAACATAGAAGCAAGTACAGCAAAAATCATACCTGCCGGGTCGGTGCGCAATGTCAGACCTACTGTATCAGTAATCTGACACAGAGTCCATTGATATTGATCGCCTGCTAAAACAGCAGGTACCATGGAAAGGATAATAGCAAATTTTAAAACAGAAGCGATAACACTCCAAGTTTCACGCAGGTTCGGCCAACGTCTGCTGAATGCGATGAGAACTGCAGCAATAAAGGAAACCCCTACTGCCAGAAATGGTCTGCAATCTATAATCGTCATCTCAGAAACACCTCCGGCAAGCCTAATTTAATAACATCCGTAACAATGTCTACACTGTAGAAGCCCAGTGCCAGAATACCTATACCAACAACCAGAATAGGTAATGCCATAGCAAACGGTAAACCAAGTTTACCTTTGTGAGGATGAACCTCTGTCAGAGAAGCTTCACGTTGTACAAACATCTGCTCAATAATACGGAAGAAATAAATAGCATTTAACAGGGAGCTGATAATCAAAACGCCGATGTAAAAGTATTGTTCACCGGTATAAGCACCAAGCATCAGATACCATTTACTAAAGAAACCTGCAGTCGGCGGTAAACCGATCATGGATAAAGCTGCCAAAGTAACGGTAATCGTACTGATGGTCATCTTCTTATTCATACCACCTAAACGATACAGATTAACCTCGCCGAAGCGATACTCAATACCACCAATTACCAGGAACAGGCCGCTCTTCATGAAAGCATGGTTGATGATATGCAGAACAGCACCTATAAAGCCATACATATTACCCATTGCCAAACCAATAGCAATATAACCTATCTGAGCAACACTGGAATATGCCAGCATACGACGGAAGTCGTATTGTGCCATAGCCATGATAGAGCCAATCAAGATACCTGCAACACCGAGAATACCCAAAACATTCAAAGCGCTATGCATAACAGGGTTATCAACTTTGAAGATATAGTAAACAAAACGAATCAATGCATAAGCAGGAGCCTTACTCATGCAGCCTGCAATGAAAGCAGCTGCACCAGGATGAGCAAAGGTATACGCATCAGGCTGCCAGCCATGTAATGGGAACAAAGCCATTTTGATACCGAAGCCAATAATAAAGCAAGCTACGGCAATAGCAAACAACGGAGAATTCATAAACGGAACTACTCTCGCTGCCATATCTGCCATGTTCAGAGTACCGGTCATAGAATACAGATAACCAACACCCAACAGATATAAGGAAGCGCCAATAGTACCAATCAGCAGGTAACGGAACGCTGCCAGCATAGATTTTTTGCCGCCCAACGCAATCAAGCCGTAACCAGACAAAGACATGATTTCAAGATATACATATAAATTGAAAACGTCGCCAGTAATAATCATACCGCACAGGCCAACAGTCAACAGACCAAATAAGGTATAATAACCGCCGACATGTAGCCAATCTTCATCCTTGACGAAAGGCTTGCTGTACAGTGCAACCAGCATAGAAATAAACGTTACCAGAACTGCTAAAATACTATTTAACGGATCCAGAGCAAACTCGATACCGATTGGTGGAGCCCAACCACCCATCCAGTAATGCCATGTCTGGCCACCACTGGAAATTACTCTGTGCAGTACGATGCAGGCGTTAATAAAGGCACCGACAATGGATGCCATAACAATCCAAGAACCTAAAGTTCTTTTAATTCTGCTGAACAGCATACATAGAAGTGATGCTGTAAGCGGCAGAAGTACAATAAGGACAGGAGCATGCTGAGTCATTTACTTGCCCTCCTCAGAACCTCTACCTCTTCAACAGAACCATAAATCTCTTTAATACGCATTAAAAGAGCAATAGCTACACCTGTTGTACCTAAGCTAACAACGATTGCCGTCAGCATCAGGCCATGAGGAAGCGGGTTAATATATGCAGCAGGATCAGTGGTGACACCATTTTGAATAGGAATCATCGCACCGTCTTTTTGTGCAAAGCAAAGATAGAAATAAATTACGGCAACCTGCATAACGTTCATTGCCATTAATTTTTTCATATAGTTTTTACTCAAAACCATACCGTAGACACCTAAGAAAAAGAGTATCATGACTAAAGAGTAGATGCCTTTTGTTTTTAAAAACTCATTTAACACTTCCATCATCTTCACCCCTTTTCACGATTGCGTCTAACAAATTGATAATTGTCATCATAACACAGATAGCAACACCAATTTCAATCAGGAAAATACCTGTAGCATGCATTTCATACTTCGGCTCCATATGCAGCGGCATATAATCATAGTTCAGGAAGAAGTCAGCACCGCCAAGCAAAGTCAGCCAACCTGTAAAGGCATACAAAAAAGTACCGACACCTGCTAAAACAACGGAAGTCTTACCTAAAACATTGAATTTAGTATCAAAGCCTAAAATCAATCTTGCCAGTAAAACACCAACCGCCAACAGGGCACCTGCCTGGAAACCGCCGCCAGGAGAAAACTCGCCTAAGCACAATACATAGACACCGTAAACAATAGTAAATGGTATTAACATACGGAAGGCGACATTGAGGATAATACCACCAAATGGTTCTTTCATTTGATAATCTCTCCTTCCTCAGGATCTTCCGGCTCTTCCTCAGGACGACGTCCCACAGGATTACTAGTCAGAACCAATACTGTGGTCAGACCTGCCAGAAACATTACGGAAGTTTCCCACATTGTATCGAAACCTCTATAGTCAATGATGACGCCGGTTACGATATTAGGAGAACCCGTATCCTCTGCACTACGAGAGATATAAGTCGGAGTAACATGCTGGTTAGGTGCAGTATTAGCATCACCAATTTCAGGTAAATACGTTACTACTGAACAAAACATGCCTGTCATAACGGCCAGAATTACAGCTACTAATCCACGCATTATTTACACCACCTGTCGATTTTTTTCAAAGAAGCTACAAAAAAGATTGTAGAGATCGTACCGATAACAGCTTCTGTGAACGCAACGTCCGGAGAACCCATCATCAAATACAGCAATACAGCACAGAAGCTGAAACCGCTATAAATAATTGCCGCACTCAGGATGTCCTTACAGAAAATAACTGCGCAGGTAATCAGAATCAAAAAGAGCAATAACACAGCCTCAATAATATAAATCTGCATTTATTATTCCTCCTTTTTCGTCAGATTGCCCAAAGGTTCATCAGCACTGGTATCATGCTTATCTAAGCCTACCAACTTTCTTGCACCCTTAGTTTTCAAAGTCCATACCGGATGTCCTGATTTATAAGCAGCCTTGCTTAAAATATGGGAGCCGATAGGATTGGCCATAAATACAATCAAAAAAGCAAACGCCATTTTCACAGCAGTAAGAGTCGGGCCCTCATAAATAATCAAACCGATAAAAGAAAGGGTACAACCCAAGGTCTCACTATTGCCGGAAGCATGTATTCTGCTATAAAAGTCAGGCAGGCGCAACATACCGATTGCAGAACCGATAAAGAACACCAAACCACCTAACATAAAAATTGCTGCTATAACTTCTCTGAGGGAGTTAAATCCAAAGCTCTCAATCATATCTTCTTCCCTCCCAGAAATTTTGCCACAATTACAGAACCGATAAATCCGAGAAATGCATAAGAAATTGCAATATCTACATACATATCCGGACGACCGTCAATATATCCGAACAAAACTAACAGTAAAATAGTGTCGGCACCAATAACACCCAAGCCGTTCATTCTGTCAAAAATAGTGGGGCCGTTAAAAAGACGCTGCAGCATAGTGCCGATAACAAAGATTATGGAAATCATTAAAATATAAAAAATAACATTCATAATCATTCCTCACTCTCCACTACAGCAAAATCAAATTTTTCACCGTACAAATCAGCTACCTTTTTCTGCATAGAACCATCAAGAACGCCTTCTGCAGCTCCTTTGGTCAAAGCGTGGATTTCGTACAGACCATCATCAGTAACATTCAAAGTTACTGTACCCGGGGTCAGCGTAATGGAGTTTGCAAGCATTACAGAGGCCATAGGATTATCAACTTTAAAATAGAAGCGTACTACTTTAGGATCGATTTCCAGCTCTTGGGAAGTTGTCGCTAATAACACGTCAATGTTAGCCAATACCAGCTGCCACATCAGCCACAGAAAATATACGATGAACTTAGGTATGGACGCACCAAAGACAAAATAGCGTTTACTTCCATCTTTATTAGGCACTAACAACAAAGGATAAGTAATATGCGTTGTTACTAATGCGGTAATAATTCCATAAACGACAAATTTTGTTTCCGTTCTGCCGGAAAGAGCCATCCAAAATCCAAAGAGCACCAATGCCATGCACAGCTTATGAACCATAGTCGAACCTACAATATTTTTGTTGTTCAATACTCCCTGCTTTTCCACAGCTACCACCTTTCTTTATAATATTTTAGTTAACTTTGGAACACTACTATAACAACATAGTGCCTCAAACAATTAGCATTAAGATTGCTTCAAGCAAATGACTTATAGGAGATAATTCCCATTAACAAAAAAACAAGTATATAAGAGCCTTCTCATGCTCTTATATACTTTATAAGATTTGACAAAAAAGAAAATTTTCCTGCCTTAATTTTTAATTATTTATTCCTCAGAGTTATTACTTTAAATTCGCATTCTTCTACAGGCAGCATTCGCCCACTTAAAGATTTTACACGCTCTAAATCAGCAGTGCAGCAGACGGTAACTTTGCCTTGTCCTGCTTCCTTTAATAAATTGTCCTTTTTTAATTCAGCAATAGCATTTTTACTAGTAGCCTCTGCAGGGTCTACAACAGTAACAGCATCACCGAATTCCTTTTCAATCTGTTTTTTTATGAACGGATAATGTGTGCAGGATAAGATTAACGCATCAATACCTGCTTCCTTTAACGGTGCAGCATATTCAGCAATAGCTTCCGTCAAAGCACTACTGTCAAATTGCTGGCCTTCAATCAACGGGACAAATTTAGGACAGGCAATCGGATAAACCTCAGCAGTATTATCTACTGCTAAAATAGCTTTTTTATGAGCCTCGGTGCTAATAGTAAACGGAGTAGCAAAAACACCTATTTTTTTCTTTTTACTTATTTCTAGAAGTAAATGCTCACCCTTGGACATCCCTACAATCGGAAATTTATGATTTCCCTTTAAGGAATCCACGCCTAACATGGTCAAGGTATTGCAGGCAATAACTACCTGTTTTACTCCCTGCCCAGCTAACCAATCTATAATTTCTGCTACGAAAGTCCTAATCTCTTGTTCTGAACGAATACCATAAGGAGTACGAGCAGTATCACCAACATAGATAAAATCTTCATGGGGAAGCATTTGGTGCAGACATTTTAAAACGGATAAGCCGCCTACGCCGGAATCCAGCACACCTATAGGTGTATTATTGTTCATTTCTAATAACCTCCTCTTCGTATTTTTTATTATAACATACTCTTATATTCTGCTGAAAATAAATATACTTTATCTTGATTCGAAAAACTCTTAATTGGCTGTCAATCCGCCATCAACAACAATAATGGAGCCTGTCATAAAACTATTTTGTGGAGATACCACACTACAAATAACATGAGCAATTTCCTCTGCACGGGCAATACGTCCCATAGGATATGCAGAAGCCATATCTGCCAAAGTATAGCCACCATCAGCATCCACTAACTGTCTAGCTAAAAGCGGAGTATCTACGTCTGCAGGGCAGACACAGTTCACACGTACAGACGGAGCCATATCCAAAGCCAACGCTCTTGTCAAAGAAACTATTGCACCCTTGCTTGCACAATATAACGGACAGCCATAATTACCACTGACGCCGGCATCAGAAGCAATATTCACAATACTACCTCCATTATATAGGTGCGGCATTACAGCCTTAGTTAAAAACAAAGTTCCCTTAACATTAGTATCCATAATTGCTGCATAACTATCATCCGTCATGTTTTCCAAGCGTTCCTCAAGGTATACGCCTGCACTATTGATTAAGATATTAATATTCTTATCAATTGCAGCTACTGCCTTTTGGCAGGCAACAGTATTAGTAACATCACATTGAAGATAAAATGCTTCCTGCTGTGTTTTTTCCTTTAAAGATTTTACTGCATCGGTACCTTTTTGCTTATTTCTTCCTAAAAGATATACCTCTGCACCATCTAATAATAATTTTTCGGCTACGGCCAAGCCAATACCGGACGTGCCGCCACTAATTACAGCAACTAAACCTGCACAACCATAATTCATCTTAATCATGCTGTTCCTCCATTTTCGCCAATTCTTCTGCAGTTAATGCAGGCGGCAAAATAATATTAATCGTTGTCCCCTTGCCTTTTTCACTTTCAACACTTAATCCCATATCATGACGCAGAGCAATCTGTTTAGCAATGGCCAAGCCTAAGCCACTGCCTGTTTTATTATGCTCATTACGTGCTTTGTAAAATCTGTCAAAAGCATGTGGTAACTCTTCTGCATTCATGCCACAGCCATGGTCAATAATCTGTAGCCAGCCTGACTTTAAGTGCAACATAATTTCTCCGCCCTCAGGAGAGAATTTAATACTGTTATGCAGGAAAATCATCAACATCTGCCTTAATCTACCATAGTCGCCATCTAACATGTATAAATCTGCATCCAAATCTGCTTTAACCTGGATATGTTTTTCCATACCCATGCGACGTGAACCACGTACAGCATCCTGAACTACATCACAGAAATTAAGCGCACTTTTTTCGATAGGGAAATCAGTATTCTGTAAACGGGATAAATCCAATAAATCATTTATCAGACGCTGCAAGAAAATGCTTTCCTTATACATCTGCTCGTGGAATTCATTTACTTCTTCTTTTTCCGTTATCACACCATCTCGCAATGCTTCCAAGCTACCTCGAATTACCGTTACAGGTGTCCGCAGCTCATGCGAAATATTAGCAATAAATTCGCGACGCAGCTTTTCTAGCTTCTGGCTTTCTTCATCTGCTAATTGCAAGCGTTCTGCCAAAACATCTAACGTTTGTGCTAAGGCACCTATTTCATCTTTTTGAGTAATATTATTACGTACACTATAATTACGTTCTGCCAATAACGCTGCATTGTCGTTCATCAAATTCAAAGGTTTCGTAAAACGCCAGCTTAAAATAATACTTAAAAACAATCCTAAAACCAAAGCTGCTAAAACGCTCAACATTAATATTCTTAATCCCGACCACACAGCATCGTGTAGTCCTTGTACAGGAGAATGTAATAATAATACTGCTTTAACCTCTCCATGCTCATCATATACAGGTTCACCCACAGTAATCATAAATTCATTTAACCAAGAATTATACTCTTCGATAATAAAGCGTTCACCTTTAAAACCTTGCTCAACTTTGTCTTTGATATGTTCCGGCAGTTTATTATAAGCATCTTTAGCATTGCGAGGCTGATTAGGCATCCTTATACCTTTATCATGATGTTTACGCATTTGCTCCCGCATCCGCTCTTTATTAACATTAAGATTACGCTCACTATCTACTACCCAAACCATATCCCGTGAAACATTATCTAAATACTTGATAAACCTACTATTAGAAATCCCGTCGCCATAACGTTTTTCTAAAAAGTGCATGTTATCACTAATAACGGCAGCAATTTTTTGCGACTGCACAATCATAGATTGTTTTTTTATCTCAATAGTATGTTGCTTAAATAATTGGTAAAATAAACCACCTATCAATAACGCAAAAATTAATAAAACACTTGAAAAATAGAACATTAACTTAACGGCAATACGGTTTTTCATCCTACTTTACCTCAAAGCGATAACCGACACCCCAAATAGTCTTGATTTCCCAAGTAGAATGTTCATACTTATCTACTTTCGCACGTAATCTTTTGATATGCGAATCTACAGTACGACTATCACCAAAATAATCACAACCCCAGATACTGTCTAACAAATTATCACGACTGAAAACTTTAGTATTATTTTTAGCCAAAGTCCATAATAATTCGATTTCTTTTTTTGTCAAAGGCACATCAGCACCATCAATCTGAACTTCATATTTATCGATATTGATAAAAAGATTACCATAAGTCAAGGTATTCTTAGATTCCGGCTCCTGCATATTCAAGCGACGTAACACTGCTCTAATACGTGCCATCACCTCACTGGCAGAAAACGGCTTAATAACATAATCATCTGCACCTATATCCAAACCCATGATTTTATCATAATCTTCACCACGAGCAGTAATCATAATAATAGGAACCATGGATGTTTTGCGCAAACGTCGGCATACTTCAAATCCATCAACACCTGGCATCATTACATCTAATAAAACAGCAACGATTTCATTTTTATGTGCTTCAAAAAGTTCTAAAGCTTCGTTACCATCTAAAGCAACGAGCGGCTCCCATCCCTCTTTTTTTACATAGCTGGACAAAATCATGGTAATCTGTTTATTATCATCGGCAATCAAAATCGTTTTCATAATTCCAAGCCCCTTTCGTCTATGTTCAAAACATTTCTTGCTTACTTTATTATATTATATACTAAGCGAAAAATGTGGTGAAAATATGACAAATATTTTGTCCTTTTTTATTATTTTGACACACAAAAGCCATACCTCTCATGTATGATATAAGCAAAGTTAAAATCAATGCTGAAATATCAAAGGAGTGAAATAATATGTTGAATTTCAAAAGAGTTCTTATTATCGGTACCATGTTAACCGCACTTTCTGCACAAGCTTTTGCTGCTCCCGCAGTTGAAAACGCACCGGCTCCGACTATGAAAGAACGTGTCAATGCTATTTTAAACGAAGATAATACAGTTTGTCCCGCAAAAGACAATAAACCATGCCCGCAACCCGGCATGCGTCATCACAAAAACTTGAAATTGACTCCAGAGCAGCGTAAGGTTGTTGATAAATACCGTGGCCAATGGAAAGATATGACTCCGGAGCAACGTAAAGCAGCTGGACAAGAAATTTTTACAGTCATGACTAAAGATATGACTCCGGAGCAAAAACAAGCCTTCATCGAAAATATGAAGCAACGTCACAAAGAAATGATGGAAAGACAAGCACGCCACGACCAACGTGCCAAAGAAACCATGGCCAAACTTACTCTGGAACAACGTGTTGAAGTAGAAAACTTCTTAAAAGAAGATATGGCAGCCCGTCAAGCACGCCATGAAAAAATGCAGCAAATGACTCCGGAACAACGTGCTGCAATCCGTGCTAATACTCCGAAAAAATATAATCATGGTCATAAAAAACATCATAAACAAGAAATGCGTGCTCAAAAACAAGCACAAGAAGTTACAGCTACTAAAGTAGCTTAAACAATAAATATCCTTTCTTCTCTAAATAACAAAAAAGCGTCTGCTAAACAGCAGACGCTTTTTTCGTTTTCTAAAATCATTTTAAAAAATCTTTCCAAAAAGGGTAGAAGCTAAGAACAATAACTAAAATAAGAACAAAAATATCCGATACCTTTAAAGGTTCAGGACGCATATTTTTATAAGTATTACTACCAAAGCCTTTCAACTCCATAGACAGTGCCAAAGTTTCTGATTTAGCAACAGCACGCATAACCAACGGACGAATGACTACTAAATATGCTAAAAAACGCTTGATAACATTGCCACGATTAGAGTAACCACGGCAACTTTGCGCATCTAAAGTAATTGCACTATCTGTTAGGAAATTAGGCACAAAACGTAACGCAGTAGTAAGCATAAAAGCATATTCACAAGGTAAATGAAAACGATCTACTAAAGCTTTGGCAATATCCTGAATACGCGTAGCCGCCAAAAGGCATAAAAAAGCCATGGTCATTACTAACATGCGTAGACCGCCTATCAAGGCTGTTTCTAATGGAGTTGCAAATAATAATTGCAATAAAATCATCATCCCGGTAAAAACAGCTAAGCCACCTATAGCAGCCATAGTCATACGATCATGCTTAATATATAGTAATAGGGCTAATTCTAAAACTAAAATGGTTGCTACTGCTTCCACAGGTAAAATAAAAACCCATGCAGTAATTGCTAACGTCACAATAATTTGAGTAAAAGCTGTTAAACGCATTATTTCCCTCCCTTTCTCTCCACAGCAGCCACAAATTCTGCAGGAGTAACTGCATCAATACCTAATGCTGCTGATAAGGAAGATACTGTAGGATGGCATAACCCCCAACGTTCCACAGGATATTCACCGTTAAACAAAGTCTTAGGCGTATCATCAAAAACTTTATTACCACGATGCAATACTAAAACACGTTTTGCAAAGCGACGCACTATATCCATATCATGAGAAATTAAAACTATAGTAATACCACGCTGCTCGTTAATAGCCTTTAAATATTCCATCATGCGCTCTTTTTCCAAAGCATCTTGACCATTAGTAATTTCATCTAAAATTAAAATGCGTGGATTTAAAGCTAAAGCTGCAGCTACACCCAAGCGACGTTTCTGACCGAAAGATAACAGGCGCGGATATTCTCCTTGTAAGTTCAGCATTCCCATAGCATCTAAGGCTTCTAAAGTTTGACGACGAATAGTTTCCTCAGTCAACTTTTTAGCACGTGGTCCATAAGCAACTTCATCAAAAACCGTATCTTCTAAAATCTGTAAATCAGGATTTTGGAAAACGTAACCGATTTTATCTGCCAAATCAGCAGGCTCACACTTAACAATATCCTCACCATCAATTAAAATCTGACCACTGCGTGGATGACATAAAGCCATAAACAAACGACTTAAAGTCGTCTTACCACTACCATTATGACCTAAAAGAGCAACAAATTCTCCATCTTTGATGCAGCAATCTAAATCATTAATAACAGGCTGTCCACGCATATACGCAAAATTAACATTTTTTGCTTCTAACATTATGCGTTACCTCCTTCAATAGCACCAAGATTAAAGGTTTTAAAATCAGCCAAAGCATCATTTTCACTACGCCAATCGCCTAAATCCAAGCCCAGCTTTTCCTGCAAACCTAATTTAATCTGCCATAATGTAGGTAATAGAGGACGCAAGGATGTATCCTCATACATCTTCGGTGCTGCCGCTTCAAAAGTGTCAGAAGCTACTAATTCACCATCTTTTAGAACTATCATATCTGTAACATAGGGCAACAAAAAATCTGTACGATGTTCAACTACTACAATAGTAGTACCATAACGTTGATGAATGTCATAGACCAATTTATATAGAGTCTGCGCACCATCAGGATCCATAGCTGATACAGGCTCATCCAAAACAATGATTTCCGGGTGCACAGCTAAAGTAGCCGCCAACAGCAAACGTTGACGTTGCCCACCACTTAACTCATCTAATTGATAGCTTTCACGATCAGGCAAGCCCACATCCTCTAAGGCACGGCTGGTACGTTCAGCAATTTCTTCCTGAGCAAAACCATGATTTAAGAGTGTAAAAGCGATTTCCTCTCCAGCGGTCAGAGAAACCATCTGGCTTTCATAGTCTTCCATGATAAAACCTACACGCATAGCAATATCCGCAACACGTTTGCCTTTAGTTGTTTCGCCATTCAGCTTTACGTCACCACTATAACGTCCGCCGACATAAAAAGGAACAATTCCCGTCATTGCCTTACATAAAGTTGTTTTACCGGCACCACTAGGTCCTGTAATAATAGTAAAGCTACCTTTTTTTACCTTTAAACTAATATCTTGCAATACTAAATCAGATTTTTTATATGCAAAATAAAAATTTTCTAATTCAATAACTTGCTCCATTACTTTTCATCCTCCTGGAAATAAAATAATTTACGCACAGGTGCATAAAGGAAGAACGTAATCAAGCCGTTCAGCAATCCGATAATCGCTACTACGGGCAACATTGCATAAACCCACACATGCAACGGTAAACCTAAAACTACCTTTAAAATATAGGTAAACAAAGCACCACTGGTTACAGTAGCCACAAAGCCTGTAATAAACGGACGCAGCTTCCATTCACCAATTTTAGCCTTGAACATCGCCTCTACCAGTAAATAGCAGATGGTTGCACCAAACATTTCACTAATAACATTACCCAAGGGAAACGCAGATTTAGAAGTCGGTACCAAAGTCAGACCTGCAATAAATCCTATACCGATAGCCTGCTTTAATTTAAGTCTGGTCAAATTAATAACAATCGCATACATGGCAATTGTCCAGTTAGGAGTAACACCACCCACATTAGGGCTTACTGTATGTAAAATAATACCGATAGCCAGAAGCATTGCCGTAATCGCTACCCAGCGATAGCCATCCTGCATCGGTTCTACTTCAATAAGCTGTGGTATCTGTTTCTTCTGTTCGTCCATAAAAATCCTCTCTTCCTGCAATATTTATCTTTATTTGCTAAATACTTACTCTATGAAAATGTGAATGAACTCATTATACTATATTCTTACACTTTTGTATGTAAAAAAATAAAATGGTGTTGCACAGAACTGTAAACCCCATTTTATTGTGTCATTATTTACATGGAAAACTGTATCATTCCAATGCAACGCATAATTCGGTGATGCGATTCAACAGCTGTTTATTTTCCTCCGGTACGCCGATAGTAATACGTACACACCCCTGTAAAGCAGGATGTGCCGAAAAATCACTAACTAAAATACCGTTTTCTAATAAATATCTTACTAATAATTTACCACTGGCTTCCTGCTGCTCGATACTTTCATCATAATCAGCAGCATATTTGGCCGCCATATGCTCCATTAATAATCCCTCAGCCTTTAATAATAAGAAATTAGCTGAAGAAGGATAAACATAAAAGCCCATCTTACGGCAATAAGCCGCTAATTTATCTCGTTCTTCATCAATAGTCTTAATACGTCCCTTATACAGCTCTTTATTTTCATAAACCATTTTTGCCATATACAAAGTAAACGCATTAACATGATATGGCAATATGGCTTTACCCAAATGACGCATCAAAAACAAGGACCCTGCCCCATAACCGCAACGTAGTCCTGCTAAACCATAAGCTTTAGAAAAAGTGCGTAACACAATAAAATTACTATATCTGCCTAACAGGCTCAATGCCGAGCCTGCTACCAGCCACAGCTTATGCAAAGGACGCATATCATTAGGAGGCATTTCCTTACCGTCTGCAAACTCCATATATGCCTCGTCCAAAATTACCGGGCATTCGACACTAGAAATAATTTTTTCAATAACAGCTAAAGAATTATAGTTACCGGTCGGATTATTAGGATTACAAATAATCAATAAAGACGGCTTTTCCTGCAAGCACAACTCAATAACAGTATCTGCATCGATAAAACCTTCATTGTTTAGCGAATAATAGCAAGGCTCGCTACCACTTAAGCCCACATATTCACCGTACATAGCAAAGGACGGATACGGAATAGCAATTTTACTTCCTTCTCCACCGAATACATAGCACGCTTTCTCCAATAAATCACTGGAACCATTACTGATACGGATACATTCAGGATCCACATCCAAGTCTTCCGCAATAACCTCGCATAAGTTTTCTGCTTTTACAGGCGGATATCTATGAAACGGAAAATTAGCAGCAATTTTACTCATCTTCTCCGCCAGTTCTTCGGGCAGAGGATAGTTACTTTCATTGGCATTGAGAATAATATCCGCATTCACAGTTGCCACTGTATAATCATTTTGATTTTTAAGACATTCACGCACAAAAAAATCTTTCATTATAATTCTTCCTCTCCTTAATGTTCAATAAAAAGCTTATTTTTTCATCGCTTTTTCATCAGCTTCTGTATTCTTATCATTATCATTTTCTAATACGCCTAAAACAGAGCGATAGCCATCTGCACCATAAACAAGGCAACGTTTAACACGGGAAATGGTTGCAGTGCTGGCACCGGTTTTTTCTACTATGGTTTCATAAATACAACCCTCATCAAGCATACGTGCCACTTCCAAGCGTTGTGCCAAAGCTTTAAGCTCACTAATAGTACAGATATCCTCAAAAAATCTATAACATTGCTCTTGGTCCTTTAAGCTCAAAACAGCTTTAAATAATTGGTCAGTTAAATGGTCATGAAGATTTGCAGACATTTTTAGCCTCCGATATGTAGTAAGTTTGTATGTATATATAATAAGAAGTTATAAATCAACTTATCTAAAAACACTTTAATATTTTATCTTATGAAAGTCAAGAATTTTTTATACTTTATTTATTCTCTTGAAAAGCTTTTTGCACCTATTTTTTTGTTGACAACAATGCTAAATAAATGTATAATAATTTCATTAAACTTAATAGAAATTTCATCAAGAGTAGCTGAGGGAATGGCCCTATGACGCTACGGCAACCACGCTTCTGCGAACGGTGCCAATTCCATCGGAACAATATCCGGCAGATGAAGATATACTATACGCAAGATATATCCTTCACTGTACGGTGAAGGATTTTTTTTTTAGCAAAAACGCACTCTCACAAATTATAATAATGAATTTCTCTTTAAGCTTGGTCAAAATCCGCACAAGAAAGGACTTTTAGTATGATAGAACTAGTAAATGTAGAAAAAACCTACTACAGTAAAGCCGGTGATATTCATGCACTCAACACAACCAATCTGAGCATTAAAGCCGGTGAAATTTTTGGTATTATCGGTCTGTCAGGTGCAGGTAAATCCACCTTAGTACGCTGCATCAATATGCTTGAAAGACCGACAGCAGGACAAGTATTTGTTGATGGTGAAGAACTTACTGCTATGAACGACGCACAACTGCGTAAAACACGTCAAAGCATCGGTATGATTTTCCAACACTTTAACCTGCTGACTAGTCGTACCGTTTATGATAATATTGCTTTCCCTTTGGAAATCCAAGGCTTAAGCAAGGCTGAAATAGAAAAGCGTGTACGCCCTTTATTAGAGTTGGTACAATTAGAAAGCCGTGCTAACTACTATCCCAGCCAGCTCTCCGGTGGTCAAAAGCAACGTGTAGGCATTGCCCGTGCACTTGCCAGCAATCCGAAGGTATTGCTGTGTGATGAAGCAACCTCTGCCTTAGATCCGCAAACAACTAAATCTATCCTTGAACTTTTGCAGGACATTAATAAAAAACTAAATCTTACTATAGTGATGATTACTCACCAAATGGAAGTTGTTAAAACAATCTGTGATCGCGTTGCAGTTATAGAAGCAGGTAATATTATCGAAGAAGGCCCTATGGTAGATGTCTTCACCAATCCGCAACATCCTACAACTAAAGAATTTACCAAAAGTGTTATCAATGCCGAAATCCCCAAAATGGTTAAAAATAAAAACCTTCGTGAAAACTATACTGACGGCAGTAAGTTAATTGCCCGCATTTCTTTCATCGGTTCTTCGGCCGGAGAACCGATTATCTCTGGCTTAGTTAAACATTTTGATGTTGATATCAGCATCCTTTATGGCAATATCGACCAATTAAAAGATGTTTCCTTCGGTACATTAATTGTTGAAATTTGTGGTACTAAAGATGGTATTGCTAACGCCTTAGAATACTTGCACAAACAAAATCTGAAAACGGAGGTAATCGGCTATGAGTCCTGAGATGCTTGATCTTTTATTAAAATCTTTCTGGGAAACCTGTTACATGGTTATTGCCTCCACAGTGCTTTCTACAGTTATCGGCGTCCCTTTAGGCGTCATCCTGACAGTTACCCGCAAAGACCATATTCTGCCTAACAAACCTCTGAACAGTATTTTAGGTGCCATTGTCAATGCAACCCGTTCCACACCGTTTATTATTTTAATGGTGGCTATTATTCCATTGACACGGATGATTGTCGGCTCTTCTATCGGCACTACTGCAGCCATCGTTCCTTTGACTATTTCCGCAGCACCTTTTATTGCCCGTATTATTGAATCCTCCTTACTGGAAATCAACCCAGGCATTATCGAAGCTGCACAAGCTATGGGTGCTAGCCCGATGCAGATTATTACTAAAGTTCTGCTTCCCGAATCACTGCATTCCATTGTTTTAGGTGTAACATTAGCTATCATCAGCTTAATCGGCTATTCTGCTATGGCAGGTACATTAGGCGGTGGCGGTTTAGGTGACTTAGCCATTCGCTATGGTTATCAACGTTTCCAAATGGATGTTATGATTGCTACCGTTATTGTTTTAATCGTCATGGTACAGGTAATGCAATCCTTAGGCGACTATGCGTCTAAAAAATTAAATAAAAATAAATTATAATATACCTTTATACTAATTCAATATTTTACTATTTTATTTAGGGGGAACTATATGAAAAACTTAACCAAGCTTTTTTTAACTTTATCAATCTGCCTTTTTACTTTAGGTGCCATGGGCTGTGGTAGCAACGAGAAGACAGAAAGCAAGGCTACCGATCCTAACGCCCCGATAAAAATCGGTGTTACTGCCGGACCACACGCCGAAATCATGGACAATGTCAAAAAACTAGCCGAACAGCAAGGACTGCAAGTAGATGTTGTTGAATTCTCTGATTTCGTATCACCGAATGTCTCCTTAAATGAAGGAGAACTCTTTGCCAATAGTATGCAGCACGCACCTTATTTAGCAGCAACTTTAGAAAAAGAGCCAAAATTTACTTTAGTAGAAGTTTTTAAAACAGTAAATTTCCCTATGGCAATCTATTCTACTAAATATAAAAATATTGCTGACGTTCCAGATGGCGGTATCATTGCTATTCCCAACGACCCATCCAACGGTGCTCGTGCGCTTTTAATGTTAGCGGACAAAGGTTTAATCGAACTAAAAGATAAGAATAATATCAACGCCACTATTGCCGATATTACTAAAAATCCTAAAAATTATACTATTCGTGAACTGGATGCAGCTTCTATTCCCAAGGCAATGCCTGATTTAGACTTAGCTGTTATTAATGCGAACTATGCTTTAATTGCCAATTTGAATCCAAGCAAGGATTCTTTGCTACTAGAACGAGATGATAATCCTTTTGTTAACATCTTCGTTACTACCAAAGCTAATGTTAATGACCCGCGTCTGAAAAAGTTACAAACAATTTATCAATCTGATGAGAACAAAAAATTCATTGCTGATAAATTTCAAGGTAGCATTACCCCAGGATTCTAAAAAAGCGAAACTCCCAAAGCTAAAAACTTTGGGAGTTTTTTATATCTAAACTATTAAATTTTATTACCCATATCATATGCATCCTGCATATATTGACTATTTTCTGCCTCTCCTGCCTTCCACAAACCGGTCGCATAGAGAATACCACGTTCATTACATTTTTCTAAGCACATTTCACTAAAGCCACGTAATGCAGTCACAACAGGAGCTAAATGCTCTTTTTCAGTATCAGCAGCAGTTAATATATAATAAAAATCTTTATTCTTCAGTTTTGTATATACAGGTACAGTTCTATCAATTAATGTTTTTAATTGTCCAGGCATAGAATAAAAATATACCGGCAATGCAAAAACAATTACATCAGCAGCTAACATCTTCTCTAAAATTTCTGCGACATCATCATTTTGTACGCACATTCCTGTATTAGTACAATATCCGCAACCCATACAGAAATGAATTTCATGCTCGGACAAAATGATTTTTTCTGCTTTATGTCCCGCCGCTACAGCACCTTTCATAAAAGCTTTAGCTAAAGTATCGGAATTACTTACATCACGAAAACTAGCAGAAATCACTAACACATTTTTACTCATAATTATCCCTCCAAAAAAATTCATTCTCTATTATTATATACTTCTCTCCTTAAGGAAAGTCAAGTTAATAATATGTGACATATAATGTACACCCTATAAATCCTTTTTTATAATTTGACATTGCTAAATTCATGACTTATGATTATTATACGAGGAGAAAAAATATTATCAGGAGGATTTAACTATGAATATTTGGCATGATATTGATCCTAAACGTATTTCACCTGACGATTTCGTCGCAGTTATTGAAATTCCTAAAGGCTGCAAAGTTAAATATGAACTAGATAAAGAAACAGGCTTATTAAAAATGGACCGTGTTTTATTCACATCTACTCACTATCCAGCTAACTACGGTTTTATTCCCCGTACTTATGCAGCAGATAATGACCCTTTAGATGTTCTAGTATTATGTTCTGAAGATGTTGTTCCTATGACTTTAATGCGCTGCTATCCCATTGGTGTTATCATCATGTCCGATAATGGCGATATGGATGAAAAAATCATCGCTATTCCTTTCGGTGATCCTATGTATAATTCCTATAAATCCATTAGTGAACTACCCCAACATATAACAGATGAAATGATACACTTCTTCTCTGTATATAAAACTCTTGAAGGTAAAAGCACTGCTTTAGAAGAAGCTCATGATGTTGACCGTGCTAAAGAAATTATCAATCAATGTCAACAACGCTATAAAGATACCTTTTGCTAACGAATAATACAAAGTAACACGAAAACTGCTGTCAGATTAACTCTGACAGCAGTTTTTCTTTGTTCACCATGTAATAAAAAAAGGACTGCTGTTCGCTAAGGAATGCGTCCAGCAGTCATAAAATAAGGGAAAGCGTTGTTAATTACCGCGTACGTATTCACGCGGTACACGCGGACTTACATTGCAGATTATTTCATAGCAAATAGTGTCCGCCCATTCAGCGACCAGCTCCATTGGCAGCTCATGCCCACCAAAAACAATAATCTCTGTTCCTAATTTTACATCAGGAATATCCGTTACATCCAGCATTATCTGATCCATGCAGACCTTGCCGACAATCGGTGCATGCATACCGTTGATAATCATATAACCACGGTTAGACAACCGACGACTGACACCATCAGCATAACCGATAGGTACAGTAGCAATCACACTGGGACGCTGTAAAGTATATGTTCTGCCATAACCGATGGTTTCACCGGCAGGCAGTTTTTTTACAAAAGAAACCTGAGTTTTAACGGTCATAACCGGCTCAAAGTCTTTGTAACAATCAATCATATGTGCAGGATGCAGACCATATAAGGTAATGCCCTGACGCACCATATCCAATTGATACTCTTGTAACTCTGTCAATGCTGCACTATTAGCAATATGACGGATAGGAATGTGAATTCCTTCTGCTTCAATCAGACGTAAAGCTTCTTGAAAGCGTGCAAACTGATAGGCTGCATATTGTTTATCATCAGCATCAGCAGTAGCAAAGTGCGAAAAAGCACCTTCGACATAAATACCGGGTAAGGATGCTGCTAATTTAGCAAATTTACCTGCATCACGTACATGAACACCGATGCGATGCATACCTGTATCAATTTTAATATGTATTTTAGCTTTTTTATGCAGTTTTAAGGCTGCCTCATTTAAAGCATATAAACGATCTTCATCAAATACTGCGTGACTGATATCATAGCGTACACAAATTTCTGCTACTTCGGGCAACAAAGAACCCAAAACTAAAATCGGTTGGTCAATACCGGCATCACGTAATTTGACACCTTCCTGTAATAACGCAACAGCAAAGAAATCCGCGCCATTGCGTGCTGCTTCTTGTGCTACACGCACAGCACCATGTCCATAGGCATCAGCCTTTACAACAGCACAAAGCTTAGTGGTAGGTTTCAAATTCGCCTTCGCAGTCTGTACATTGTGGGCAATCGCATCAAGATTGATTTCGGCCCAAGCACCTCTTTGAATATGCACAGAATAAACCTCCCTGCCTAAAAATAATGAAAAAATTAAGCCGCAGGCAAAACTTCGTTGCTGCGGCGTCAGATTTTACCTTCAGTTGTTTAGCAATTTAAATTGCTATAATCAAAAGCTATGGTATTAGCATATAACTTATACCCAACTTTGTCAACCTTTTCTTTTACCCTCCATACCGCACTGTTTGGCATGAGCACATCCACTACAACCATTGCAGCAACCGTCGCCGCTATACTTTTTACCAAAGTAACTACGAGCAGCCAAAATAAACAGTACTACTAAAACCGCACCTAAAATATAATCTGCCATAGTAACCTCACTTTTCATTCTGTGAATAAATTTCGTCTATATTATTAGCATACGGCAAAAACAGGAAAATGGCAAACGAAAAGTTTGTGAAAGCCTTAAAGTATACATCATACTAAAAACAAAGCAGCACAGCCTCCATGTAGCAGATAATACTACACTTCGGAAAAGCTGTGCTGCTTTTTATAGCCTCTAATAGCTATTATTTAATGCTTATTGCATTTTTTCTTTCAGCATTTTGGTAACCATGCCCGGGTTAGCTTTACCACGAGATTTTTTCATGATTTGACCAACTAAGAAGCCGATAGCTTTATCTTTACCTGCTTTATAATCGGCAACGGATTGCGGATTTTCAGCCAAGGTTTCTTCAACAAGCTTCAAAATAGCGCCTTCATCACTTACTTGTTCTAAGCCAAGTTTTTTAACCAATGCTTTTGGAGCTTCATCTTCTTTAACCATTTCAGCAAAAACTTTCTTAGCCAGTTTGCTAGACAGGACACCATCTTTAATCAGGTTAACCAATTCAGCCAAATGAGCCGGAGTTACTTTGAATTCAGCGATAGTAATGCCTTCATTATTCATGTAAGCGGAAACATCGCCCAGCATCCAGTTAGATACCGCTTTGCTGTCTTTAGCATTTTTAACTGCTTCATCAAAATATTCAGCCATAGCTTTGCTGGAAACGATTTGAGATGCATCATATTCAGGCAGACCATGTTCTTTCATCAGACGTTCTTGACGTTGAGCAGGCAATTCCGGCAAAGTTTCACGGATGCGTTCAATCCAAGCATCATCTAATTGTACAGGAACCAAATCCGGTTCAGGGAAGTAACGATAATCATGTGCTTCTTCTTTAGAACGCATGGACAAAGTTACGCCATTAGCTTCATCCCAAGTACGGGTTTCTTGTACAACGTGACCGCCATCTTCAATTACTTCTTTTTGACGTTCAACTTCATAATTGATAGCACGTTCCAGTGCACGGAAGGAGTTCAAGTTTTTAATTTCTGCACGAGTACCGAATTCTTTAGCCCCTTCAGGCATAATGGAAATGTTAGCATCACAACGCAAGCTGCCTTCTTGCATTTTGCAGTCGCATACATCAGTATATTCCAGAATAGCTTTCAGGTTTTCCATGTAGGCACGAGCTTCTTCAGCACTACGCATATCAGGTTCAGAAACAATTTCAATCAGAGGTACGCCAGCACGGTTATAGTCAACTGCAGAAGAATCAGAGGTATTGATAGTTGCACCGCTATGATTCAGTTTACCTGCGTCTTCTTCCATGTGGATACGAGTAATACCAATGCGTTTACCTTCGCCGTTGCTTAATTTGATATCAATATGGCCGCCTAAGCAAATAGGTTTATCAAATTGGGAAATTTGATAATTTTTAGCCAAGTCAGGGTAGAAATAGTTTTTACGGTCGAATTTATTGTATTTTTGAATATCGCAATTCAGAGCCAAACCAGCTTTAATAGCAAAATCAACTACTTTTTTATTCAAAACCGGCAGAGCACCGGGCATACCCAAACAAACAGGGCATACATGAGTGTTAGGAGTGCTACCGAAAGCAGTGGAGCAGCTGCAGAATGCTTTAGTTTTAGTTTTTAATTCGGCATGGACTTCCAAGCCGATAACAGTAATGTATTTAGTCATTATTTGTTACCTCCCAGCGGTGCGAATACTTTATGATATTCGGTTGCTTGTTCAAAGGTATAAGCAGCACGCAGAATGGTTGCTTCATCCAAAACTTTACCGATTAATTGCATACCGATAGGCATACCGTCATCAGCAAAACCGCAAGGAATGGAGATACCCGGCAGACCAGCCATATTTACAGGAATAGTAGTTACGTCCAGCATGTACATAGTCAAAGGATCCATTTTACCATCGATAGCGTATGCAGGAACCGGAGAAGTCGGAGTCAGCAGTACGTCACATTTTTCGAAAGCAGCATCGAAGTCACGACGAATCAGAGTACGTACTTGCATTGCTTTATTATAGTAAGCATCATAGTAACCACTGCTCAATACATAAGTGCCGAGCATGATACGACGACGAACTTCCAAGCCGAAGCCTTCAGTACGGCTCAGAGTAGTCATTTCCGGAGCAGACAGAGCTTCTTTATTACGATAGCCATAACGAACACCGTCATAACGAGCCAAGTTTGCAGATGCTTCAGCCGGAGCAATGATATAGTAAGTAATTACTGCATATTCAGTATGAGGCAGAGAAACTTCAACAATTTCTGCACCTAATTCTTCATATTTTTTGACAGCTTTGTTGATTTCAGCTTTAACCTTAGGATCGATGCCTTCGCCAAAATATTCTTTCGGCAAACCAATGCGTAAACCTTTGACATCAGCAACTAAAGCTTTGGTGAAATCAGGTACTTCAACATCCAGAGAGGTGGAGTCCATTTCATCTTTACCGCAAATAGTATTCAAAACCAAAGCAGCGTCAGTCACGTCTTTAGTGATAGGTCCGATTTGGTCCAGAGAAGATGCGAATGCTACGCAACCATAACGGGATACACGGCCATATGTCGGTTTAATACCAACACAGCCGTTGAAGGATGCCGGTTGACGGATAGAACCGCCTGTATCACTGCCCAAAGTCCAGATAGCTTCACCTGCAGCAATTGCAGCAGCACTACCGCCAGAAGAACCACCGGGAACACGGTCCAGATTCCAAGGGTTATGAGTAGCACCGAAGTAAGATGTGGTGGTAGTAGAACCCATAGCGAATTCATCCATGTTGGTTTTTCCCAAGAAAATAGTTTCATCTGCACGCAGATTTTTGATAACATGTGCATCATAAATCGGGGTCATATTGCTCAACATTTTAGAGGAGCAAGTTGTACGCAGACCTTTAGTAGAAATATTATCTTTAATTGCACCAGGAACGCCGGCCAGCGGAGCAATTTCTTCGCCTGCAGCGATTTTAGCATCAACTTTAGCAGCCTGTGCCAAAGCATTTTCTTTATCTAAGGTAACATAAGCATTTACCTTGTCTTCAACTGCGTCGATACGCTCATATAAAGCATTAGTCAATTCGACGGAGCTTACTTCTTTATTTACAAGCTTGTCATGAAGCTCGTGTGCAGTAAGTTTATACAGTTCCACAGTAATGCCTCCTTCTTACTCAATTACACGCGGTACTTTGAAGCCATCGTTATGAACAGCAGGAGCGTTCAACAAAGCGTCCTCATGAGAAAGGCCTTCTTTTACTTCATCTTCGCGCAGTACGTTGCTAACGGGCAATACATACGGTGTAGGTTCGATACCGGTGGTATCAAGTTTTTCAAGAATATCGGCATAGTTAAGAATCTGGTTAAACTGTTCCGTGAAAAGTTCCATTTCGGATTCGGGAACGGTTAAACGAGAAAGTTGTGCGATGTGCTTAACGTCTTCAGCAGATACTTTCATTTTTTCACCATCCTATAAACATTAATTATTAATTTTATAAATAACCTGTTTTATTATATCACATTAATACGAAAAAAGGTATGTTTACCCTCTAATATTGCTTGTAGATAATTGCTAAAATGTATATTAGTCTATTTGCTCTACCCCTTACACCGTCTTTCCTAACCTCATTCATGATGAGCATGTATATTTCTGTCTATTATTAGTTTTGTGAAGAAGCAGCCTCCATTCTTTCAATTATCTAAAATTTGACATATCTATGACTTAATTTTCAGAAACTAATAGGCAAACCGTAAAAAATTTGATATGATATTAAAGACTAGTATTAAAGCTCGCTTGTAGAAGAACTTCTGTCCATTCTTCAAGGAGAGTAAAAATTTAATTTTAAGGGGAATATATAACAATGGAAAAACTATTAAAGCATGAGGACGAAAAAAGCATTATGGCTCTGCTTCCAATTGCAGTATTTATTATTTTGTTTGTTGGCAGTGGCTTATTGACCGGTGATTTCTATTTAATGCCTACCACTCTAGCCTTCTTATTAGCATTAATCGTAGCATTGCTGCAAAATAAAAAATATACTTTTGAACAAAAGCTTTATGTAGCTGCTAGTGGTGCAGGTGATGTAAATATCATTACCATGTGTATTATCTACCTGTTAGCAGGCATTTTCTCCGCTGTTGTCAGTGCAGCAGGCGGCGTAACCAGTACTGTAAATTTTGCTCTTTCGTTTATCCCTGTTCATTTAGCAGTTATGGGTTTATTCTTGATGGGCTGCTTTATTTCCATCTCCATGGGTACTTCCTGTGGTACTATTGCAGCTTTAGCACCTATTGCAGTAGACATCAGCCAAAAAACCGGCTACGAAATGGCTTTGTGCATCGGTGCGGTTGTCTGCGGTGCTATGTTCGGTGATAACCTTTCCATGATTTCTGATACTACTATCGCAGCAGTTCGTACTCAAGGCTGCGAAATGAAAGATAAATTTAAAGCTAACTTTGCTATTGTCCTGCCGGCCGCTATTATTACTGCAGCAATTTTCTATTTTATCGGCAGTGGCAGTTCTTATCATAATGCAGCTAATTTAGATTATAATTTTATTCAAGTAGTACCTTATCTTTTAATCCTCATCGGTGCTTTAGCAGGCGTCAACGTATTTGCTCTTCTCGGCGGTGGTACTATCATTTCCATCTTTGTAGGCTTATATACCGGTAGTTTTGCTAGCAGCAAAATTTTAACACTCACCAGTTCCGGCCTGAGTGCAATGTATGAAATTGCTATTATCGCTATTTTAGCATCCTGTATTTCTGCTTTAGTGCGTTTAAATGGTGGTTTTGCTTGGATTTTAAATACTGTACAAAGTCACGTTGGCGGTGTCAAAGGTGCTCAAGTCGGCATCGGCTCCCTGACTTTAATGATGGACATCGCTACTGCTAATAATACCATCGCAATCGTATTAGCAGGACCTTTAGCTAAGAAAATTTCTGAAACCTATAAAATTTCCGCTAAACGCACTGCTTCTTTATTGGATATTTTCGCTTCTGTTGGTCAAGGTCTTTTACCTTATGGTGCTCAACTGCTATCTGCCGCAGCACTCACTAAATTGACACCGCTAGATATTCTGCCGTATCTGTACTATCCTGTACTGATGCTTGTATGTGTAATAATCTTTATTTTCTTCTGCAAATCCGATAATTGAATATCATAAAAATTTAATAAAATTTTACTTTTTCTTGCAATAATATTCTATCAATTCTTATAGAAAGTATTATAATATTATATTGGATATTGCCCATACTTTATTGCAAATAAGGAGGATTTTGTTATGCAAGATATTAATGTTTTTGAGCATAGTGAAGAAATTTTAAAAACACTTGCCAAAGGTGCTTTTCTAAATACTTCTGCTAATAATAAAGAAAATACTATGGCTATCGGCTGGGGCAGCCTTGGTTTCATGTGGGGTCATCCAGTATTCACCGTCATGGTTCGTCAAAGCCGATATACAAAAGAATTAATAGACAGTAATCCTGTTTTTACCGTCAGTCTTCCTATAAAAGGTGATTTTGCCGAAGCAATGAAAATCTGCGGTACAAAATCAGGTCGAGATTTAAACAAATTCCAAGAAGCAAAACTCATTACTCTTCCTGGTAAAACAGTAGCTGCACCTATCATTCAAGGTTGTGGCTTACATCTAGAATGCCGTATCGTGGATATGCATACGATGAACGGAGAACGTCTTGACCAACCTTTAACAGACCGTTGGTACAGCAATAATGATTGGCATATTTATTATACCGGTATCATTACTGCCGCTTATATTGAAGACTAAACAAGGTAAACAAAAAAAACCTGCTGTCAGCAATCATACTTAATTGCAACAGCAGGTTTTTATCATCTTTGTCGATTAATTTAAATTCCCAGAAGATAAGTCACTCCTCCTTCTTCTTTAAGCGAGTTTCATCATAACTATTCCGCCCACAACAGAAATCATACCGGCTATACCCAAGCCGCCGATTCTTAACCCAAACAGCAATTTATCTACGATAGTTGTGGAAATCAGGCCCAACGCACCAAACATTGCATAGGCTATGCTTAGATCCATACGACGAATAGCTTCAGTAATAGAAAAACAGAAGCCGATAATCAAAAGTACGGAAAATACTGCATATTTCTTGTTTTTCAAACCGCAAGATTTTTTAATGCATATATTTGCTAAAACATCCATTACTACAGCCAGAGCTATAAAAAACAGTGCGACTAGCTTAGTGTCCATGTACCTCACCGCCTTTCGCAACCGCAACAGAAGTACCTTGTTCCAGCATAACCAAACCGCCGATAATCAGAACAAAAGCGATGATTTTTGCCATCGGCATATGTTCATGGAAGAAGCAGCAAGCAACAATGGTAGTCAGGATTAAGCCCAAGCCTTCCCAAGCTGCATAAGCAATGCTGATAGGAATTGTACGGATTGCTTTACTAAGGCAATAGTAAGAGCAAAGTAAGAAAATAGGCATTACCAAATGAGTTCCGGCTAAATCTTTCATTAACAAAAATTTCGTCAGACACGTGCCAAAAATCTCTAAAATAATGGCACCCAATAACATATACACGTTTTTCATAAAAAGTCACCCTTTCAATATTAGAGCATATTTCATCTCTAATATTATGATAAACTATAGTGTAACACCATAGTCAAGGGGTAAAAAGGAGGCATTTATGGTCCAAAAATTATTTAAAAGCGGTGCATTCGCTAAATTATGCAATACAACTAAAGATACTTTATTCCATTATGATGACATCGGAATTCTCAAACCAGCACAAGTTTCCAGCAATGGCTATCGCTATTATTCCTTAAATCAGATGTACATGTTTGACCTGATTGCTACTCTAAAAGAAGTAGGCTTATCCCTTGATGAAATCGGGGAATACATCAAACATCGTGATACAGAAAATTTTGTAGCCATGTTGAAAGAAAAAGATAAAAAACTTAATCATGAAATAAAATTGCTCACACGTCGTCGTCGCTTGTTACAAAATACTTTGAAATTAGCAGAAGCTTCACTAGAAATTGAAGAAGACACTATAAAAATCGAATACTGCGACGAAATGTACTTTATTTTAAGTGATAAAGTTACTAGTACCGATGATAAAACCGCTTTTGAAACCCTCAGCAAACATTTTGAATATGTTTATGAGCACAATTATTATGATGATTTTACTACAGGCGAAATCGTCAGTACTGATAGTGTGGAAAAAGAAACTTTTAAAACGACCTATTTATCTTCTCGTATCCGTCGTGCTGTCCGCAGCAAATATCTACATATCCGCCCTTCCGGACGCTATGCGAAAAAATATGTGCGTAGTTCCTATGCTAATCTACGTCAGGAATATAAAAAGTTTTATGAAGAATTAAAAGATATCGCTCCAACAACAGGCCCTATTTATCAAAATGATATGACTAGTTATTTATCAGAACAAAATCGTCAAGATTACCTTATGACTTTGGAAAGGCGCATTATTGAATAGTTTATGCAAAATCAGGATAATATCTAAGCCGCAAAATATCTCTTTGTTCCTCCGTCATATCTCCTTTTTGTATATGTTCAAAAATTCTCTCGCCTAATTCATCTCGACGTAAACGAAATTCACATTCATAAAAGAAATAACTATCTGTATCCTTACCTGCACCATATAAAGTAAACTGACGTGAAGGCAATTCAATGTTTAAGAAAAGATGTTCTAATCTATTCATTAACTCTTGCACATCATCAGGTACAGGAAAGTCTATCGGAACATTGAAATCAACATTCATCGTCCATTTTTTCTCTTGCATAACATACTCCTTTCGAATAAACATAAAAGGCAGAAACATCTTCTCTTGATTACGAGAAAATTTTTCTGCCTTTCTTCATTTTAAAATATCTCTTTCGGTCTAGGCAAAGCACTTTCGCCATATAAAAAACGATCTACGATAATTTCTGCAGCCTCATTAACGGGCATTTTATCTTTTAAAGATTGTGTAGGATTAAAAATGCTCATCGCTACACCAAAAAATAAATATTTGCTTGAAATTTCTGTATCGCTATTGTGCTTCATCACACCATTTTTTATAGCGTCCGCCACGATATTTTCTAAAATAACATATTCTTCTTTCAAAAGAGCATGATAACGTAAGATGCGTTCCTTTAAATCTTCGGAAATCTCTATTTGTCCATAACGTGGCACAACTTTATAGCTACCATCTTTTTTACTACACGACAAGTATTGCTTGCGCCAAGCATTTCAAAGCAAATAATCTGCCACAGCGTACTATTCTCATAATAAAAAGTCACCATTTCTTTAAAGTATGCTAATAATTTTTGCTCCAAATTCTCAGCACCAGCTACAGCAAGACGCAGATTATTAACAAAATTATTGTTCCGATCTATAACCAACTTATAAAAAAGCTGCTCTTTATTACCAAAATACTTATAAACAGTACCTTTACCCACATCAGCTAAAGCAATAATCTGATCTAATGTTGCTTTTTCATATCCATACATAGAAAAAATAATTTCTGCAGCTGCCAAGATACGTTGATCCTTGGGAAGAGACCCGTCTATTTTCACCTTAATTCCTCCGTTCTTGTAAAACTGTTCATATTAGTACTTTTTATTATATCTTATAAAAAACACAAATGCCAGCTATAAATAAAATAAATTTAGCTAAAATGTCATACTATTATTCTACATTTTTGTTATAATATATGCAAAGCAAACAATATGCTTTGTTCAAATTATAAGGATTCATAAGGAGGTCACCATATGAGCTTAAAAATAGTTACTGAGCGCTGTAAAGGCTGCGGTATTTGTGCAGCTTTCTGTCCGAAAAAAGTTCTCGCAGTCAGCGAAATAGGCAAGGTCGAAGCCGTTGCTGAAGAAAATTGTATTAACTGCGGACAATGTGAAATGCGTTGCCCTGATTATGCTATCTTTGTAGATAAATAAAGGAGTGAAGTCCCTATGTCAAGAATTCTGCTGTTACAAGGTAACCAAGCAGTTGTTGAGGGTGCGATTGCCGCTGGTGTAAAATTCTACGGTGGTTATCCAATCACCCCTTCCACCGAAATTGCCGAACAATTAGCACTTCGCCTGCCTCAAGTTGGCGGTAAATTTATGCAAACTGAAGATGAAATTGCTGGTTTAGGTACTGTTATCGGCGCATCTATGGCAGGCAAAAAAGCAATGACTGCTACTAGCGGCCCTGGTTTTTCTTTGAAACAAGAAATGTTGGGCTTAGCTTGCTCCGCTGAAATCCCTTGTGTTATCGTTGATGTTCAACGTGTTGGTCCTGCTACCGGTCAACCAACCTCCCCAGCTCAAGGTGAAGTTATGCAAACACGTTGGGGTACTCACGGCGATCACTGGCTGATTACTGTTTCTCCATCCAGTGTTCCGGAATGTTTCGATTTAACTTTGCGTGCAGTTGCCTTATCTGAAAAATATCGTTGCCCAGTTATTCTCCTCATGGATGAAATCATTGGCCATATGCGTGAAAAAATCGAATTACCAGATAATTATGATGATATTCCGCAAGCAGAACGCAAACAACCAGAATGTACTCCTGAAGACTACTTGGCTTATGGCTGTGACGAGAGCTCTAAAGTTCCGGCGATGGCTCCTTTCGGCAGTGGTTATCGTTGGCATGTAACCGGCCTTATTCACGATGAAACAGGTTTCCCCAAAGGTACTGGTGCAGCTACTAAAACTGCTCAAGATCGTTTGCGCACTAAATTAGAAGATAACCTTGACGATATCGTTCAAGTTGAAAACTATAAAATGGAAGATGCTGAATTTGCTGTTGTAGCTTTCGGCGGTGCTGCCCGTACTGCATATGAAGCAGTTGATATGGCTCGTGCTGAAGGTTTAAAAGTAGGTTTTGTACGTCCTATCACTATCTGGCCTTTTGCTGAAAAACAAATGCAAGAATTAGCAAGTAAGGTTAAAGGCATCTTGGTACACGAGCTTAACTGTGGCCAATATGTTCTGGAAGTAGAACGTGCAGTAGCCGGCAAAGTTCCTGTAAGCCTCTATGCTAAATATGACAATGAATCTGCTACTCCTGCTCAGCTTTTAGCTGAAATCAAAAAGGCTATGGCCTAATCAGATGAGAGGAGAATTATAGAATGAGTGTAATGGAAGATTTAATTAATAAATATTTCCGTCCGGGTCGTCTGCCTCATATCTGGTGTCCCGGCTGCGGTAATGGTATTATCACCGGTGCAATTGTAAAAGCTATTGATAAGCAGGGTCTGGCAAAAGACGATGTTGCTGTAATCAGCGGTATCGGTTGTTCCAGCCGTGCTTCCGGCTATCTTGATTTCAACACTGCCAATACCTTGCATGGCCGTGCACTGCCTATTGCAACTGGCGTAAAAATGGGTAATCCTAATTTGAATGTTATCGTTTGCAGCGGCGACGGTGACTGCACCGCAATCGGCGGCAATCATTTAATCCATGCTGCACGCCGCAATATCGATTTAACCTTAGTTGTTTATAACAACAGCATCTATGGTATGACTGGTGGTCAATATTCTCCGATGACTCCTATCGGCTCTAAGGCAACCACCGCTCCGTATAATACTATTGAACCAAGTTTCAATCTGCTAGCTCTGGCACAAGCTGCCGGTGCTACCTTCGTTGCACGCGGCACAACTTTCCATGTTCCGCAGCTCGTCGATGCTATTGCTAAAGGTATTGCACACAAAGGCTTCTCCATTATCGAAGTTGTCAGTGCCTGCCCGATTTCCTTTGGTCGCCAAAATAAAATGGGCGGACCTGCTGATATGATGGCTTGGCAACGTGACCATGGTGTTCTTAAAGCTGTTTGGGACAGAATGGATGAAGATAAAAAAGCTGAAGCTATTGCTGCTGGCAAATTCCCCATCGGTATTCTTTATGAAAATAACGACGTTCAAGAATATACCGCAGCTTATGATGAATTAATCAAACGCGCACAGGAGGGAAAATAATCATGAGACAAAGCTTTCGTTTTTCCGGCACCGGTGGCCAAGGTCTGATCACAGCCGGCATTATTTTAGCTGAAGCTGCCCTCTTAGATGACAAGCTGGCTGTTCAATCTCAATCCTATGGTCCCGAAGCTCGTGGCGGCTCCTCTAAAGCAGAAGCCATCATTTCTGATGAACCTATTCATTTCGGTCGTGTAATCTGCCCGAACACTTTACTGGTTATGAGCCAGGAAGCAGCTAATAAATATACCGCTGACTGTGATGCCAGCACTACAGTTATTACCGATACCTTATTCGTACATGAAGTACCTGGAACTTACAGTAAACGTGTAGATCTGCCAATAACCCATACTGCTAATACAGTTTGCGGCAAAACATTATTTGCTAATATTGTTGCTTTAGGTGCAGTTGTAGCACTGACCAAATGCGTATCCAAAGAAGCTATTACCCAAGCTGTTTTAAACCGTGTTCCTAAAGGAACTGAAGAAGCTAATAAAAAAGCTTTAGAAGCTGGCATGGCTTTAGTAGAAAAATAAGCTTATGCAACAATCCCTGCGACTATCATAGTCACAGGGATTTTTTCGTCTAAAAGCACCACAAATTTATCAAAAGAAGACCATTTGACGCAGGCATAATCATATCATATAATTTAAATATGATTTTTATCTGGAGGTATCTATGAGCAACGTTGCAGAAATTATTGAAAAACTAGCTCAATATCATAATGCTGATGATGCTGCGCTTTTGACAATTATCAAAGCACCAGAAGATAACACAAATGCTTTACTTGCTCAGGCTGCCGACAATATTCGGCGTCAATATTATGGTGATACTGTTTATATCCGCGGTTTAATCGAATTTACCAATTTCTGCAAAAACAATTGCTATTACTGTGGTATTCGTACAGGAAATACAACAGCTCATCGATATCGGCTAAACAAAGCACAAATTTTGTCATGCTGCCAAGAAGGTTATCAGTTGGGCTTCCGTACCTTTGTCCTTCAAGGAGGAGAAGACCCATATTTTACTGATGCTAAAATCTGCGAACTAGTAGAAGCAATACGCAATCAACATCCTGATTGTGCCATTACTCTATCCATAGGCGAAAAAAGCCGCGCAAGCTATCAGGCTTATTTTGATGCCGGAGCGAACCGTTATTTATTGCGTCACGAAACTGCCGATAACACTCATTACCAAAAACTTCATCCGTCACAAATGAGCCTTGAAAACCGCAAGCGTTGTTTATTTGATTTAAAGGATATTGGTTATCAGGTTGGTAGCGGTTTTATGGTCGGTTCACCATGGCAAACAGCAGAAAACCTTTTACAGGATCTACGCTTTTTACAAAAGCTACAGCCTGACATGATTGGTATCGGTCCTTATATCACCCACGAACAAACACCGTTTAAGGATTATGCCAGCGGCACACTAAAGCAAACACTGCGTATGCTGTCCATCTTACGCCTATTATTCCCTTATGCTTTGCTACCGTCAACAACGGCTTTAGGTACCATTGACCCCAAAGGACGTGAGTTAGGATTACAGGCAGGAGGCAATGTTGTCATGCCTAATTTATCCCCCACTGATGTGCGCAAATTTTACCAATTGTACAAAGGCAAAATATGTACAGGAGATGAAGCCGCACAAGGATTAGCACAACTTAAAATTCATGTACAAAATGCAGGCTATAGAATTGTTTGTGACCGCGGTGATGTACATAGAATTTTATGATATAATTTATATTTATAAGGCTGTTACTTTAACCACGAGGCTTTCACCCTCTGCAGACATTATGCAGCCAAAGAGGAGAATTTAACATGAACAAGAAAGCTATTATCGCTATGAGCGGCGGCGTTGATTCTAGCGTTGCTGCAATGTTAATGCTGGAGCAGGGCTATTCCTGCAGCGGCGTAACCATGAAACTTTTTAACAAAGAAGATATTGCTCTCAGCAGCGAAAGTAAATGCTGTAATAACGACGATATCGAAGATGCACGTAAAATCTGCGCCGGCTTAGGCATGGAACATACTGTTTTAAATTACGGTGATACCTTCTGTAAAGAAGTAATTAACCGTTTTATCGATGCTTATGTTAACGGCAGAACTCCTAATCCATGCGTGGACTGCAATCGTTATTTAAAATTTGGTCAGCTTTTCCAAAAAGCACAAGAAATTGGTTGTGATTTTGTTGTTACAGGTCACTATGCACGTATTAAATATGACGAAACTAAAGGACGTTATTTATTATTAAAAGCAGTAGACCCCAAAAAAGACCAAAGTTACATGCTCTACAGTCTTTCTCAAGAACAGTTAGCGCACGCACAATTTCCTTTAGGCGCTATGACGAAGGCAGAAGTACGCGAGGTTGCCGAAAAGCATAACTTTGTTACTGCCCATAAACAGGACAGCCAGGATATTTGCTTCGTTCCTGATGGTAACTACGCTGCTTTTATCGAGAAACGTACCGGAAAAAAATTTAAGCCGGGCAATTTTATCGATACTAATGGTAATATTTTAGGTCGTCATAAAGGCATTATCCATTATACTGTAGGCCAACGTAAAGGCTTAGGCTTAGCATTGCCAGCACCGATGTACGTTCAAGCTATTAACCCCAAAAATAATACTGTTATTTTATGCTCTAACGAAGAGCTCTTCAGTACTAAAGTAATTGCTAAAGAAATCAATTTGATTGACTGCGATAAAATTACCGAACCTCGTCGTGTCAAGGCACGCATCCGTTATCATCAACAGGAGCAATGGGCTACTGTTACCCAACCTGATGCAGATACCTTAGAGTTAATCTTTGATGAACCGCAACGTGCTATAACTAAAGGTCAGTCCTTAGTTATGTACGACGGTGACGTAGTAGTCGGCGGCGGTAAAATCGTTTAAAACATATAAAAAAGCCAGCTTACCTGAAAAGATAAGCTGGTTTTTTTATTGGCTCGCGCGACGCTACTGTCCAGCCCCTCAGCTGGCAGTGCTTATTGTTTTAGCATCTCCAAAAGTCCCCTCAATTGGCCGCTTCTGCGAACTGCCTTTTTTATTTATATCTACGGCAGCCAACGGTCACGCGATAAAAGCACTATTGAATTTTTCTTTAGAAACAAAAAAACAACAACGGCCTAAAGCATCTGCTTAACAACGCCATTGTTGTTTATGGAGGAATTATATCACTCTCTAATATACTTGTAAATAAATTCTAATAAAATCATAAAAATTTTTTTAAACTAAAAAATTATGATTCATATATTACACTTTTACTATGTTTTTTCCGCAAAGCTACTATTGATTATTAATAATCACTATAAAAAATTATAGTAATCCACCTAAACGTAGCATATTGGTATTCACATAAGGCTCGCCTAAATTTCTATTAGGAACAAAAGTGCCATGGCAATCACTGCCACCGCTGATTAATAAATTATGCTTACAGCAATGAGCTAAAAGTCGTGCAGTCCCCTCTTCATTATGTCCTGAATGATAACATTCAAAACCATCAAATGCTTCATCTGCTAGCAAATTCATAACCTTTTCTAAACCAGGTCCGTGAAAACCGCTGGCAGCATGAGCACATAAAGCGACTCCACCTGCTCCATGAATAACTTTAATTATTTCACTGATAGCAGGAAATATTGGAAATCCTAAATCATGCTCAGGTGTAAAAATGCGTTTAAAGAAATCATTCACACCTGTACATAAGCCTTTATCAATCAAATAAGCTAGAGCACGCCAACCGCCGCGACGTCTATCGTAGTTATAAGCTGCAAATTCTTTACTGCTTACAAGCCAACCTTCTTTTTCTAATAAAGCGATACTATCAACATCTTTTTGTGCTAAAAGCTGTTCATTATAGTTTAAAAGCTCCAATAACGGCTTATTAGTAATATCAATGCCATACGCTAAAATATGAAAGGAAAGATTAGCTTTAGTAGAGCATATTTCAGCAGCAGGCAAAAATTTTATACCTGCAATTTTAGCTAATCTGCCTGCTTCAGCAACATTAGCAATACTATCATGATCAGTTACAGCCAACGCCCCCAAGCCTATTTTTTGTGCTTCCGTAATCAACTCCTGCGGTGTCCATGTTCCATCAGAAGCAGTAGTGTGGACGTGTAAATCAGCCCTCATCATCGGCTTGCGCCTCCTCATCACATACATGGCAACGACATTGGCCAGGTGGAATCGGTTTACCTGCACGTTTTTTCTGCCATATACTAGATAGCAAAAATAAACATGTTCCTGTTAAAACAATAGTACCACCTGGAGCTAGGTTAGCATAATATGAAACTGTTAAGCCGACAATAACAGAGAACAATCCGTATAACATACTTTGTACAATAGTACCAGCAAAGCTACGTGCTGTCTGTAGTGCACAAGCTACCGGAATAACCATCATTGCAGAAACAAGCAATAAACCCACAATCCGCATGGATAAAGAAACAGTTAAAGCAGTCAACAAAGCTAAAAGTAAATTCAAGCGTTCAACAGGTAAGCCTGCCACTTTAGCAGAAACTTCATCAAAAGTAATATACTGCAACGGACGGTAAAAAAGTACGACGAAAAGAATCGTACATAAGCCTAAAGCAGCAACAATCATTAAATCCTTACTGCTGACGGTCATCAGACTACCGAATAAAATACTACCTAAATTGAAACCGCCTTCTTTATTCAAGCCAGTAAAAATAACCGCTAAGCCCATACCGCTATAAAAGAAGATAGCCAAAACCATATCAGCAGCTTCACTCATGCGTACACGTACACGTTCAATAGCTAGTGCACCGAAAACAGTGGCTACAGCAGCACTCAATACTGGACTATACCCCCATAAAGCACCACCGGCAACACCGGCGAAAGCAATATGACCTAAACCGTCACCAATCAAAGATTGTCGACGCAGCACTAAAAAGCTACCGATTAAAGGACATATTACCGCCATAATCAGACCAGCTAGCCAAGCACGCTGCATAAATTCCATTTCTAACATTTCTAACATTTATCAGTTCCTCATCTATAAAAATAACCATGCTTATGATGATGCTGCAAAGCTGCATGTACATCACCACGGAAACAAATACCATGGTCAATACATAAAGCGCTCTTAGCGGCCTTAGCGGCCAATTCTAAATCATGGGAAATCATAACAATGGTTACACCCTGTTGTCTATTAATATCCTTCAGCATATCATAAAGAGCGGCTTTAGAAGCAGTATCAATACCGGTCGCAGGTTCATCCAATAATAAAATCTCCGGACTATGCACCATCGCACGAGCCAAAAATACTCGTTGCTGCTGACCACCGCTTAATTCACCTATTTTACGATGCCGCAAATCATTTAATTTAAAATCTTTTAATACCTTTTCAACAGCTGACTTTTCATCGTGATTAAAGCATTGCCACAAACGACCAGGCTCTAATAAGCCTAAGGACACGACCTCTTCTACACTAATGGGGAATGCCCGTTGCATCTTAGCAGGATTTTGCGGTACATAACCGATTTTATGCCAATCCTTGAAACGCTCAATAGGCTGACCATAATAATCAATTTCTCCTGCAGTCGGGGGCATAACATGGGCTAGCATTTTTAATAAAGTAGATTTTCCAGCACCATTAGCACCAATAACTGCCACAAAATCACCTTGTGCAATCTCTAGATCTAACTTATGAAAAACCCATCCTTCACCATAGTCAAAGCCTAAATTACGTACTTGAATAATATTATTTATTTTTTCCATTACTTCATTCCTTTATTCCTGCAGAGCTTTTTCTAAATTATGTACATTACGCTCCATAATGCTTAAATAATCAAGACCTGCGGCTCTGCCCTCATCATCCAAACCCTCTAAAGGATCTAAAACAGCAGTTTCAGCACCTGTTTCCTGTGCTAAAAGTCGAGCAATTTTAGGGTCCGTTAAGGTTTCAAAAAATACATAACGTACATGCTCTTTTTGAATAATTGCAATTAGGCGCTGCATATCTCCAGGAGTAGGCTCTGCCTCTGGCGATAATCCGGCTACACTAAGCTGACGCAGTCCATAATCATCTGCTAAATGACCGAAAGCCGCATGAGCAGTAATAAATACTTTCTTAGGAGCTTTAGCAGCTACCGCCATCAAATCAGCATCCAATTGACGTAATTTAGCTAAATAAGCCGCACTATTCTGCCTATAAGCTTCTGCATGCTGTGGATCTGCTTGACATAAAGCATCGCGGATGCGTTCCACCTCTATCATAGCTTTTTTCGGACTCAGCCAAACATGCGGGTCCTGCTTACCTGCACGTGCGAATAAAGCATTACCTGCCTCCACAGGAAGAATATTACGTTCGCTTAATGCAGCCAAAGCCTGCTCTGCCCAAGGTTCTACCATACCATTATAAACGAAAACATGGGATCTGCCTAAACGTGTCAAATCACGAGGCGACGGCTCCCAGTCATGAGGCTCGGCACCGTCCGGAACCAAAGTAGTTACCTGTACGTACTCACCACCTACAGCCTTAGTAAATTCCGCCATAGGATAAAAACTAGCAGTCACCTGCAACTTTCCCTGCTCCATTTCCGCATGGTCACTGCCACAGCCAGCAACAATATTCATACATAAAATTAAAATAAAAATTAAACTCTTCATAGTTTATAGAATATTGCATAACACCCTTTCTGTCAACTCATAAGCTAGATTTAAAGAATTTCTATAATTTATACATAAAAACTGCCGAGAAAACATTACTGTTTTTTCGGCAGTCAAGATGAAAGGATGAACTGAATTAAACTTTAATTAACAATCAGCCTTCAATGGCAATATATTTTTTGTCTTCAACTTTTTTCGGCTCAACTTTAGGCACGGTAACTTTCAAAATACCATCTTCAAATTTAGCCTTGATGTCTTCTTGTTTTACACCTTCGCCAACATAGAAGGTTCTAGAGCATTGACCTGCATAACGTTCACGGCGGATATAAACGCCTTGATCATTCTTTTCGTCTTTGTCCAATCCTTTTGCAGCGGTAATAGTCAAATACCCGTTTTCCAGTTTAGCACTGACATCGTCTTTTTTAAAACCAGGTAAGTCGATATCCATTTCATAGGATTTATCCAATTCTCTAATATCAGTTTTCATAATGTTGCGGGCATGTTTACCACATAACGGATTACGATGGCTGAAGAATTCTTTTTCAAACGGGAAATCCATAAAGTCATCAAATAAGCTTTCGCCAAATACACTAGGCATCATCATAAGTCATTCCTCCAATTGTTTAGCTTGTAGTATGCATTTTTTCATGTTGATGCTGCAAGTATTATTTGATTTCATTGACTCCGGAAGATTCTCGGGGCTTCCCCTTACTTTCTCTTTCCTTCATCGATTATGTTATATCACCTTTTGTTAGCACTGTCAATATATGAGTGCTAATTATTTTAAAATTTTTATTATTTTTTCTAAAAAATTTGCTAAAAAGAGCATTTTATACTAAAATAAGCATAATCTTACAAAGAAAGAAGTGTGTTTGATGAATTTGCCAGAAAAAAAATATATTGCTTCATTTGATATCGATGCCCAAAATACCTTTACTCCTGTATGTCCTGATGAACTCCCTGTAATAGACGGCGACAAAATTGCTCCGGAGCTAAATGCCCAAGCTGAATTTGCCTCCTTACGCATTGCCTCCCGTGATGCACATAGTAATTGTGCATTGTGGATTAGTGATGCAGAACATGCTCCTCTAACAACAATCGAAGGTTATCCTGATTTAGACTTGCGTTGGCCTGCACATGCTATCATCGGCACTAAAGGTTTTGAATTTATTGACGGTCTCGACCCACAAAAATATAATTTTCAAGTATTCAAAGGTATTGAACCTGACAAACATCCCTATGGTGCTTGTTACCATGATCTGAAAAACACTTTATCCACTGGTGTTATTGAATATCTGAAATGCCATAATATTACTACTGTTATCTGCGGTGGTCTGGCCACTGATTACTGCGTAAAAAATACTGTCCTCCAGCTACGTCAAGTCGGCTTTGAAGTTATCTTAAACAAAGCAGCATGCCGTGGTATTGCTGAAGAAACCATTGCGCAGGCGATGGAAGAAATGGATCAAGCAGGTGTACATTTCATTGAAAATGCCGCTGAGCTGCAAGCTTAAAAAGAACAGAAACCCCTCTGAAATTTCAGAGGGGTTATTTTTAACCTAAAATACGTAATTCGTGAGATTTACCTGTTAAGGAACGAGCACCGTTTTCAGTAACGACATAGGTATTTTCCGTACCTACCATACCTAAACCAGGTAAGGCAATTTTTGGCTCAACAGCAAATGTCATGTTCGGCTGTACTTCCTGTTTAAAGCCTTTTGCTAAAGCAGGAGCTTCATCCATCACTAAACCAATGCTATGCCCCAAAAATTTACCACCGTTCATGAATGCATCACCATAAATATTATTGAATTTAGCCATAGTATTCAAATAAATATCTTCAATAACAGCACCAGGACGTAAACGAGTAATTACTTCTTGTTCTAATTCCAGACAACGTTTTTGTGCTTCCAAAATTTGGGCAGCTTGTTCATCCTTCTTGATATCACCATAATAATAAACTACAGTTTTATCTGTATGATAGCCATCTACACCGCAAGGAATGTCCAGATAAACAAGACGACCGGACTTTAATTTGCGAAAAGCATTGCCGATGGATTGCACAGCAATACAAGTGCCATTAGTTCCACCAGGGCCATCAAAAGCAGTACGTACAAGACCGCTCTTACCAAAAGCAGCAATACCGATAACCTCTTCACCCATAGGCAGATTAAAACGAGCAATACCATGAGAACCACGAGCTACCATTTCGCTATATAAATCAATAGCCAGCTGTGCCTCACTAATGCCGCCTTTTATAACTTTAGGAGCAATAACGTCTAAAACAGTTTCATGAATAGCACCGCTGATTTCCATCATCTGCAGCTCATAAGTGCTTTTAATCATGCGAATATCTTGAATGACATTATCAATACCCTCTAATTGCTCAAACGCAAAATATTTATGTAGCATACGTTCCCAGTCAACAGTTGCTTTCTTGGTTTCGATATACATAATTTTCGGACTGCTGCCATAAAAAGCTGCTGCTTCACGGAAGCTATGCATGGGACGAATATCAGCAAAATGAGATTCCTTGCACGCTCTATCATAGCTACGACGTACCCACAAAACCGCATCGTCAGGACGGATAATTAAAGCACCCTCCTGCATAGTGCCGGTAAAATAATACATGCTTACTTTATGGCTGATTGCTACCATTTCCCAACCAGGATGAGTAACATCCATTGCATTGCGGAAATTTACTAAACGCTTTTCTAATTCAGCAGCAGGAACAAGACGAAGATCATCGGTAAAAACAGATTCTTTTTCCAAAATAGCCATTTGCTATCCCTCGCTTATAAATAATTTAAAATTTCCTTGGCATGATGTAAGACGATGTCAGGCTTAATAGCACCGTTTTCCACATCATCCATAGTAGCTTCACCTGTCAGTACCATAACTGATAAAATTCCGTTATTTAAGCCAAATGCAATATCAGTACTTAAACGGTCACCAACCATGGCAATTTCATCTTTTTTAAAGCCTGTTTTATCTAAAACTACATCAACCATATATTGATAAGGTTTACCGAAAATCATGGACGGACTTTTACCTGTCGCAGTTTTGATAAGCTCAATCATCGCACCTGTATCAGGAATAAATTCTCCACCTTCAATCGGGCAACGTACATCAGGATGAGTAGCTACATAAGGAACACCTTTGTCAATCAAGCGGCAGGCAGTGCTTAAACGGTCATAAGTCAAAGTTTGATCAAAGCCTACAACAACATAATCTACAGCATCATCAATACTCTCCGCTAAAGTAAAGCCTGCTTCAGTAATACTTGCTAATAACTGCGGTGTACCCAAAACAAACAATTTAGCTTGAGGCTTATTCTTCTGCATCCAATTAGTCAAAGCATCCGAAGAAATTAATACTTCTTTACGCTTTACAGGAACACCTAAGCCATTCATTTTTTGTACATAATGATCATGACTGCGGGAAGAGTTGTTAGTCAATAAATAATATTCACGACCACTTGCTTTTAGTTTATCAAAAAAACCTTCCATTCCCGGAATCAGCTCATTACCTAAATTAATTGTTCCATCCATGTCAAAAAGAAAACACTTGATATTTTTCAAGCGAGCATAATCATAAGTCATAAATTACCCTCCAAATTATCGTTCAATAGTTTATATTATAATTCATAAATGTTAATTTACCAACATAGAATAAAGAAAAATAGAAAAAACAGAACTGATTTCTCAGTTCTGCTAAAAATTAACCTAACAATAATCTATCACTAGCCATTTCTGCACCACTTGCTTGTTCAAACATTGCCAGCAAATCTGCTATTTCTAGATGTTTTTTCTCTTCACCTTGTACATCAATTAAAATACGCCCGTTATGTAGCATAATCAAACGATTGCCATACCGCAGAGCATCACGCATATTGTGCGTAATCATCAATGTAGTCAAATTATCTCTATTAACAATTCTCTCTGTTAAATCCAACACTTTAGCAGCAGTTTTAGGGTCCAATGCTGCCGTATGTTCATCTAAAAGTAATAATTTAGGTTTTTTTAAAGTTGCCATCAGTAAAGTTAAAGCCTGACGCTGACCACCGGAAAGAAGACCTACTTTTGTGTTCATTCGTTCTTCCAAACCTAAATCTAACTCTTTCAACATTGCGAAAAAATAATCATGTTGTTTTTGCGGTAAACTCCAACATAACCCTGGAGTTTCACCACGATGAGCAGCTAAAGCCAAGTTTTCTTCAATCATCATGCCTGCCGCTGTACCTAACATAGGGTCTTGAAAAACGCGACCAATATATTTTGCTCTTTTATGTTCTGGCTGTCTCGTAATATCCACACCATCAATAATTATTTTACCTTGGTCTATTGGAAAAACTCCAGCAATCGCATTTAAAGTAGTCGATTTACCAGCACCGTTACCACCGATAACTGTTGTAAAATCACCTGGATTAAGATGTAAAGACAATCCCTGCAAAGCCTTTTTTTCATTAATTGTTCCTGGGAAAAATGTTTTGTAAATATTTTCTATGTGCAACATTTATCTTACCGCCTTCCTACGATTGAGTTTTTCCTTAAATAGCGGCATGGACAAAGCCAACGCTACTAAGACCGAAGTAAATAATTTAAGGTCATTGGGCGGCATCCCCATCGCTAAAACTAAAGCAATGACAATACGATAAACAATAGAACCAAGAACAACAGAAATCAAACAATTTTTAAAACTACGTGTACCAAAAAGTACTTCACCAATAATCACAGAAGCTAGACCGATAACAATAGTACCAGTACCCATACCCACATCAGCAAAGCCATTAGCTTGAGCAACTAAAGCCCCAGACATAGCCACTAAGCCATTACTTAGCAATAAACCTAAAATAATAGTAATATCTGTATCCACACCTTGAGCACGAATCATTTGTTGATTAAAACCGGTCGCACGAATCGCCGCACCTAACTGTGTTCCGAAAAACCAATATAAAATCAACCCACATAAAACAGTAATAAAACCACCAACAATAAATATGGTCTGTCCCATGTTGATACCTAAATATACTTGAGAAATTTTAAACAGAGTATCAACACCAAGAAGAGATAAGTTAGCTTTATCCATAATACGTAAATTTACTGAATATAAAGCAATCATAGTTAGGATACCTGCTAATAATGCCGGTATTTTCATCTTCGTATGTAGCAAACCAGTTACTACGCCTGCTAAAACGCCCGCAATAGCTGCCATTAATAAAGCTGTTAAAGGACCGCATCCTCCTGACAGCAAAGATGCTGCTACAGCTGCTCCAAGCGGAAAACTTCCCTCTACAGTCAAATCAGCAATATCTAATACTCGAAAAGTTATATATACACCTAAAGCCATCAGTGCCCACAATAATCCCTGGGCTACAGTAGAAATTAATAAAGACATATCCATTTTTGCCGCTCCTTTACTTATTCTTAAAGAAAAAGGCTGCCCAAATCATCTGACAGCCCTTTTTATTATTTTATTATTTCTGCATCTTTTAAGAGTTCTTCAGGAACGGACAAACCAATACGCGCAGCAGTTTTCATATTGATTGTAGTCTTAAAATCTTTTTGTGTTTGAATCGGCATTTCAGCAGGCTTTGCTTTGCCATGTAAAATATCTGCTGCCATCTCACCTGTTTGGAAGCCTAATTTGTAGTAATCAATACCTACAGTGGCTAATCCGCCATTATGCACCGGACCACTTTCACCACAAATAATAGGCAGTTTCGCTTCTTCTGTAATATAAGTTAAAGTAGGCATCGCAGAAGCGACAACATTATCAGTAGGTACATAAATAGCTTGTACTTTGCCGACTAAATTGCGGGCAGCTTGCTGAATATCATTGACATTGGATACAGTTATTTCCTCTACGGTAATTCCCTTGGCTAAAGCAGCTTGCTTTAAAACATCAACTTGTAACTGAGAGTTAACCTCACTAGAGCAATAAATAGTACCAATAACTTTTGCTTGCGGCACAAGCTTAACTAATAAATCCAGCTGACGCTCTACAGGATTCATATCACTTGTTCCAGTCACATTATTTCCAGGTTTATTATTATCTTTTACCAATTTTGCACTTTTGTAATCTGTAACAGCTGTAGCTACAATCGGAATATCACTAGTAACATTGGCTACAGTTTGCACAGCAGGCGTAGCAATAGCACAAATCAAGTCAACCTTATTGCTTACAAAACGCTGTGCAATATTTTGCAAATTAGATTGATCAGCCTGAGCATTTTGACGGTCATAAGTTACGTTCGCACCTTCCTTAAATCCTTTGGAAGCCATACCATCAACAAAGCCTTTATTAGCTTGATCTAAAGCATTGTGTTCTACTAACTGCACAATACCTACATCCACCTTAGCCTTTTCCGCTTTTTGTTCATTTCCACATCCAAAAGCTCCTAAAGCCAAGGAAAGCAACATAACTGTTGCTATTGTTTTCATTCTCGCACATTTCCAAGATACCATAATACATTACCATCCTTCCATACTACTCTACATATCTTGTAGATAATGTAATTATAAATATTCTCCTTAATGTTGTAAATATTTTTGTTTTATTTTTCTATTTCCCCAATAAACTGTATCATTACTGTATATTAAATTACACATTTGCTATTAAAATTGCAAATGCCGTAAAAGTAATCAGCATGAAATACTTTTACGGCAACGAAAATATTATTTTATTTTATAGGCAACGCTATTACATGGAGCAGCTAAATACGATTTTACTTCTTGTTCCATACGAGCAAGCGTAACTTGAACGGAAGTTTCCGGCATTTCAAATAAAGCACCACTAACTATTGAAGCCAACACAAAATCATGCTGTTCTAAAGCATTTAATACGTCTCGTCCAAAAATTGCTGCCTCGATATGATTGATATTACCACTAGTGTTAATCATCGTATAAACAACTTCACCGGCTTGCAATTGTAAATCTTGAATAAGCATACTAGTTACTTCTATAGCTAACGCATCTGATGTTGTAGAGGCTATAATTTCACCATCATTTTCTCCACGAATACCGCTATTTAATTTCATTTCCTTATCATTAAAGGCTATAGTTACAGTAGCCATATTATCTAGAAAGCTCTGTGCTAATCTAGTAATTCCTTCTAAAGATTTTCCGTTTAAAGATGCTGCACCAATAATTTTGCATACAGGCAAGCATCCGCCTAACCCACGTCTTACATCAGGACCTTCGCCTAAAACTACTTCATCACAAACAATTAATCTAGATACTTTTATCCCTAATTTTTCTGCTTCCTTGGCAGCAATTTCTGCAGACAAATTATCACCAAGTTGGTTTAAGTTTAGTAATACTACACCATAACCTTTATCAGCCATCTTTAAAGCATCTAGACAAGATTGCGGTCCAGGTGCCGATAATAAATCACCAACTACAGCAACGTCCACCAAGCCTTCGCCAACATATCTACTGAATCCTAGCTCATTACCACATGCACCAAACGCAACTAATGTAACACGCTCTGCATTAGCTAATTGCTTATTAATAACTAAATTCTCTTTTTCTAAAAAGAGTAAATCAGCATGTAATTTTACAAAACCCTGCAAAGCATCTTGGACTATATTTCTAGAATGTTTAATTAAGTTTTTCATAACTATATCACCTCATTAATTATCTATTCGTACAGTTATTTACCTTGAATTATTTTATATTATACCGAGAAAAAAGAAAAATCTCCACATGAATGCGGAGATTTTATTTAAATTACATTAAATTACTCGGATTTACTTGTTCGCCATTTTTAATAACTTCAAAATGCAAATGCGGACCAGTACTATAGCCACTACTACCTATGTAACCGATAATTTCACCTTTTTTTACATAGTCACCAGAACTTACGGCAATACTGCTCATATGACCATAAGCAGTTTCGTAACCAAAATCATGAGCTAAACGTACATAACGCCCATAGCCACCATACCAACCAGCTTGTTCTACATAACCAGAAGCACTTGCATAAACAGGAGCACCATAATCATTGGCAATATCAATTCCAGGATGCCAATCACTGCTATATCCGTCAAAAGGATTATAGCGACCGCCAAAAGACGAAGAAATATAACCACCGCTTGTAGGCCAACAACTCGGAGTAACCTCACGACGGTAGTTTTCGCTTTCAATAGCACTCAATAAATTTTGCAAGTCACTTTCCTTAGCTTTAGCTTGGTTTTGGATATTTTTCTCCTCTTCAAGCATAATGCTTACTACAGATGCATTACCTAAAGAAGGACCACCTTTACCAGCATAAGCATAGGCATCATTTTTAGGTGGCAGAGAAGCACCTGTTTTTTCCATTTCACTACGTACTTGGTCTTCTAATTTAGAAAGATAAGCCAATTGTTTTTGATTTTTTTCAGCAATCTGCTGTAATTCTTGAATCTTTTGTTCTTGTGCTTGTTTAGTAGCCTTATATTCAGCTAATTCTTTTTTCTGTGCTTCATTTTGAATAGCAAAATGAGCTAACACGCCGATTGTAGTAGATACAACTACTAAAAAAGCTGCTACACCAGTAAAAGCATATTTTAAATGAGTCTTTTTTACATGCTTTTTAGCAATATTATGTCCATCAGCAGGAATAAGCCAAAAAGTAAAATGCTGATTTCCGCACCACATTTCACGTACAGAATTGTATTTACTTTTAACAATAGTATGCACATGTTTTACTTTATTATCAATTTGGCTGCTAATAACATCAACCATAGCTAAAACACGACGTTTAGCCATAGCTCCTTGGATTTTAGCTACGGCACCTGCAGTCTTTGCTTTTTCCTCAATATTTTGAGAAGCCACCTCAATATTTTGAGAAGCCACCTCAATATGTTTTTTCATCTCTGTGGTTTTTTCAGCTATAACTGTTTTACATTTATTAAAAATTAATTGTGTCTGCTTTTTTATTTTTTCCAAACACTCCGCGAACATAATGTCACTCCTTAAAAGTGTAGTTTTCCTATCTTTTTCATAGGCTTTCTCGCATCATCAAAAAACAACATTATTATTTTAATGCTTCCTAAATTGCAATTAGAAGTTGCACACTTTTTGAAAATCAAGCGGCGTAAATCTT
>OMGV01000028.1_pt1 | contig 103124 bp, 67 predicted proteins | sample 1646111 | NCBI WGS metagenome assembly OMGV01 (sample SAMN05578590, study PRJEB25193) | human gut metagenome | biome: Human Microbiome; feature: human-associated habitat; material: feces | host: Homo sapiens | place: USA:Birmingham | reverse complement strand
CTCAGACTTCTTAGCTGGGGCTGCTTGTTTTGTAGTTGCCATAATTTTACTTTTTAAATTATTAGTTAATAAATTTATTTATTGTATTCTTTTGCTTTAGTGACCTATAGTGTTATTTGAAAAACACGATGTAGGTTATCATTCTTAGTCATTCTCTTGGCAAAGATAATAATTTAATAAGAACTACGAACCTAATTAAGAAGTTTTAACGAGATATTATTGAATTTTCTCCAAAATATCTCGTTAAAAATAGCTTTTTCTCGTTTTTTCAACCTTTTTCGACTTTATTTTTCGAAAAACACATTTGCGTTACTTCAACTTTGCCAAAGCTTCCTTGATGCGACGGATAGCCTCCACGATGTTCTCATCGCTAGTAGCATAGCTCATACGGAAGCAGTCTGGATCACCAAACGCATCACCTCCTACAGTAGCAACATGAGCCTCTTCCAAGAGATACATTGCGAAATCCGTTGAGTTATTAATTGTCTTCTCGCCATTACTCTTACCAAAGTAAGAGTTGCACTTAGGGAAGAGATAGAAAGCACCTTGTGGCACATTCACTTCCAATCCAGGAACTTCCTTAGCCAACTTTACAATAAGGTCTCTTCTGCGTTCGAATGCTTGACGCATTTTCTCTACTGCGCTTTGGTCGAGCGTATAGGCCGCTTCTGCCGCCTTCTGGCTAACTGAGCAAGTACCACTCGTATATTGACCCTGAAGTTTATTGCACCCCTTGATAATCCATTCCGGACCAGCCAAGAAACCGATTCTCCATCCAGTCATAGCGTAAGCTTTGGAAACGCCATTGGCGATAATCACCTGTTCTTTCAAACCTGGTTCTTGGGCAATACTATGATGTTTGCCAACATAATTGATATGCTCGTAAATCTCATCAGCAAGTACAAACACGTCAGGATGCTTTCTTAGCACTTCCGCCAATGAAGCCAATTCCTCTTTACTATATACGCTACCAGTAGGATTGCTAGGAGAGCAAAGAATAAGCATCTTAGTTTTGTCGGTGATGGCATTTTCCAATTGCTCGGCTGTCATCTTGAAGTCCTGTTCGAAGCCAGCGCTTACAGTAACAGGCACACCGCCAGCCAATTTCACCATCTGTGGATAGCTTACCCAATATGGTGCAGGAATGATAACCTCATCGCCTGGATTGACAAGAGCGAGGATTACATTGCAGATGCCCTGCTTACCACCCGTGCCAACAATCACCTCGTTGGCAGTATAGTCGAGACCATTCTCGTTCTTGAGTTTGGCAACAATAGCTTTTCGCAAGTCAGGATAGCCAGGAATAGGTGAATATCTAGAGAAGTTGTCATCGATAGCTTTCTTTGCAGCTTCCTTAATATTCTCTGGAGTATTGAAGTCTGGTTCTCCTACACTCATGTTGATTACGTCAACTCCTTGAGCCTTCATTTCATTACTTTTCTGTGACATCGCCAGCGTTGCTGAAGGTGCCAATCTGTTTAGACGATCAGATAATTGTGCCATAATTCATTTTTTTGTTTGTAATTTGCTTGCAAAATTAAGCAATTTATTTCTTTTAGCGAAAGAAAAGTGTCATTATTTCACGTTTCAACATAAAATAATAACAACTTTTTATAAATCGCTACAATTGCATGAGCTTATCCACTGATTATTTCAGATGCAGCGTATGCCCCATGCGATCTCTTTTTGTACGAAGATAACGTTCATTGTATTTATTAGGTGTCACTTCGATTGGTACGTTCTCTACGATTTCAAGTCCATAAGCCTCCAAGCCAACACGCTTCACAGGATTGTTGGTGAGTAAACGCATCTTATGCACACCTAGGTGTCTGAGCATCTGCGCACCGCAACCATAGTCACGTTCATCAGGTTTGAAACCGAGGTGAGTATTAGCATCCACAGTATCGTAGCCTTCCTCCTGCAACTTATAAGCTGCGATTTTGTTCATCAGTCCTATGCCACGTCCTTCCTGCTGCATGTAAATCACAACACCCTTGCCAGCCTTTTCGATAGCCTGCATTGCCTTGTGTAACTGTTGTCCACAGTCGCATCTCATACTGCCAAGGATGTCGCCTGTTGCGCAAGAAGAATGAACTCTGACAAGAACTGGCTCATCCTCAGCCCATTCACCCTTAATTAGCGCCATATGCTCCAACCCGTTGCTTGCCTGGCGGAAAGGTATGAGATGGAAATGTCCATATTCAGTTGGCATATCAACTTCCTCACCGACCTCAATGAGTGACTCTTTCTTCAGTCTATAAGTAATCATATCCTTGATGGAGATCACCTTCAAGTCCCACTCCTTTGCAAATTCGAGGAGTTGTGGCAAGCGAGCCATCGTTCCGTCTTCATTCATAATCTCCATAAGTGCGCCAGCAGGATAGAGGCCAGCCATCTTACAGAGATCAATAGCAGCTTCAGTGTGTCCACTTCGGCGAAGCACACCATTGTCTTGTGCATAGAGAGGATTGATGTGTCCTGGACGTCCAAACGTCTGTGCCGTAGAGTTAGGATCAGCAAGCGCCTTGATCGTCTCTGCACGATCATGAGCTGAGACACCCGTGGTACAACCTTCGAGTTTGTCAATTGTCACCGTGAAAGGAGTACCGAGCATAGAGGTGTTCTCTGAAACCTGATGCGGGAGATCCAATTCATCACATCTGCTGATTGTAATAGGTGCGCAAAGCACTCCACGCGCATGCTTGAGCATGAAATTCACCTTATCAGCATCTATTTTTTCAGCTGCGATGATAAGGTCACCCTCATTCTCACGATCTTCGTCATCTACCACGATTACGAACTTGCCTTCCTTGAAGTCTTTTATTGCATCTTCAACAGTACTTAGTCTTACGTCTTCCATATTCTAATTGATACCTTATTTAATATTAGTTACATTTCTTATTTTAATATAGCTTACCATTAAAGCCATATCTTTCACCTACTATTTCCTAACTTTGATGTCCTTTATGCGGTTAATGACATCATCATTGGTTTGTTTCACCACACGCAAGTCACGATACATACGCAAACGGAATCTCCACATTCTGAAGTAAAGTACCGTTCCCAATGGGATGATGATGGCAGCCATTATGTTGAGCCACTTGCGTTCAAACGGACGAGTATGAGCCTTGGTTGACAACACTGGATATTGGTTGATGTCATGCAGAATGTACTTGTTCTTTGTATTTGTCAAGTCATCTATCACTTTTTCCAGCTCTTCGTTGATACGTTCTATCTCATGATCTGGCTGATATTTGAAAAAGACATTGATGAAATTCGGCGCCCTCTTCAACTTATGTACCTTATTATATAATATAATGTCCTCATTGATAGTAGTCAACGACTGGGCATCTGCGGCGTAGTCTGGATCATGAATAATCACTTCCTTACCAAAGTAATGACGCTTCATGCGCAGTCCAAGTAACTTCATGAAAAACTCTTTGTACGCATCGATGTTGAACACAGCCGAATCATTGGTGGCTTTCCATGTCACGAAGATAGCTAGTGGAGCAAGTACAGCCGTCGAAAGGAGTCGGCCAAACCAAATGGACCACATACCACTACGCGCCATACGGAATCCTGAGTTATCAAGAATAAAATAGATGATGAAGACCAACACAGAGATGACCACTGGGAATCCCAAGCCACCTTTTCGAATAATAGCTCCAAGTGGCGCACCGATGAAAAAGAAGATAAGACATGACAAGGCAAGAGTAAACTTACCTATGCCTTCCAACTGATGCTGACGGATGACATAGTCTGCATCATCAGTAATCATTCTCTTAAAATCGAGGTCACTAGTCGCCTGTTGGACATCTGCTAGCGCCGCATTCACCACCCTAGCCTTCTCATCTTGCCTAAGTCGATTGAACACAGAGTCTATGTTTGCGTTCTTCTGCTCTCCTCTCTTCACTGCCAAGAGGGAGTCTTTTTTGTCAATAGATGGTATGTTATAATACCTAACCATTGCTTCTCTCATATAACTTCTACCCACAGAATCGTAGGTACAGTCGAGCGAGTCGATAGCATGTTTGATTTGTGCAAGACTCTTCGCCTTAGCATTATTCGACAGCGATGTTGCATCTGTCATATTGAAATCACCATCGAAGTCTAATACGATGCGCTTATTAATGAACGATTCACGGCGATAAGGAACGGCAGCACTATTTGCTATCTCACTGCTCTTCATGTTCTCAAACCATTCTCCACTCCATAGCGTGAGCAATAGATGTTTCTTCTCGGCAGTACTCTGCAACATGGCAGAGTCAGCAAGAATGATAGCTGCATCCTCATAACTATCGGTCATTCGATAGATCATCACGCCATAGAGTTTGCCCGTTTTCAAGTCCTTTTTCTGTACGTAGAGATTGCAGTTAGGTATCCCATCATAGAATATGCCTTCAGGAATCTCAAGTTCAGGGCTTTTCTGCTTCATGGAAATAAGCAGTTGCGTCAACTTCATATTGGCATGCGGACCCACGTTGTTTTGGAAATAGAAAGAGCCAATCATAATCAAGATGGTGATGACGATGAGCGAACGGAAAGCCTGCATCAAAGAAATACCCGCCGCCTTGATGGCTGTAAGTTCAGAACTTTCTCCTAAGTTTCCAAAGGTAATAAGAGAAGAAAGGAGAATGGCTAGTGGAAGCGCTTGCGATACCAAGAAAAGTCCCATGTACCAGAAGAACTGTGCCATTATCTCCATTGACAAACCCTTTCCGATGAGTTCGTCGATGTATCTCCACAAAAATTGCATCATCAGCACAAATTGGCAGATGAAGAAGGTACCTATGAAGAGGAGTCCAAATTGCTTGGCTATGAATATGTCTAATTTCTTAATTCGAAACATGTCCTTGTCTTTAGAGGGAAATCGCTTGATAAGGCGAAAATCCTATTTGGTGTGCAAAGGTAACATAAAAAAATAAAATAACCTTCTTTTTTGCAGTTTTTATATTATTAATAGGTGTAAGAATGGGGCGCAAGGCACGAAAAAGCAGAAAAAACATATTTTTTTGAAAAAACTTTCAGAAAAATTTGTTCAAACCGAAAAAATGTATTACCTTTGCACCCGCAAATGAGAAATCATTATGCTGTTTGGCGGGATAGCTCAGCTGGTTAGAGCGTCGGATTCATAATCCGGAGGTCGTGGGTTCGGGTCCCACCCCCGCTACAGAAGAGAGCAAATCACTTTTTAAGTGGTTCGCTCTTTTTTTATGCATTCAAATTACCCAAAGAGGGTATGCCATACCCATAGCATACCCTCTTATTTTCTGAAAGATCATTATCCAAGAAGAGCGTCAAACTTAGCCTGGAGTGTTGTCTTTGAGGCAGCGCCCACAAACTTGTCAACCAACTCACCACCCTTGAAGAACAAGATAGTAGGAATATTGCGAACACCAAACTCCATTGGGATGTCATCATTTTCCTCAATGTCGCACTTACCTACTACCAACTTGCCATCATACTCTGCAGCAAGTTCAGAAACGATAGGAGCAATCTGACGGCATGGACCGCACCATGTTGCCCACAAATCTACCACCAAAGGGAGCTCACCATTCTTGTAGCTCTCGAAATTGTCTTTTGTAATTGTAACTTCCATTGTTTTTTATATTTAATAATGAATAATTTGTCTCTTTTTCAGAGGGTATTACCAGCAATTACCATGCCAACCATCTTCTCTAGTTGATGTGATAAGCCATCTTCGGGTTAGAGTCGATGTAGTGTATCAATTCCTTGCCCACATTCACCGTTCTATCTTGCGCACGTAGCATGATGAAGTTGTTGGTTTCCACATCGTGGATTTGGAAGAAGAGCTGCGTCTTTCCAGCCGCATCCTCCTGAAGCATCGTCTTGAAATCATTAACCACCGTTTCGTCAATGATATCACTATCTACTGTTATGGTTATTCGCTCGATACGTTTCTCCTTAACCGTCTGCATGTAATCGATGCTAGAAATGCGAAAGTCTAGATAGTCACTGTTGGCATAACGTGGTGCGCATTTTGCCGTGACATATACAGTTGCACCCTCTATAAGGACGCCTCTCCACATACCCCAATCCTCACCAAATAGGGCCAATTCACCTGAGCCCTCGAAGTCTTCCAAGGTAACGAATCCACAAGGTTTTCCCGTCTTTGTAAACTTCGACTTCACACCCGTCACGATTCCACCGAACAAAATATCAGCCTTCTTGGCAAGCTCGGCCTTGTCGCCCAGCTCGGAACAATGCGTATTACACATAGAATTGAGAATGATACTATAGTCATCCAGAGGATGTGCAGACAAATAGATGCCCACCAACTCACGCTCACGATTCAAACGCTCGATAGTACTCCATGGCTCAGCCTTAGGAATAGGTGGTGTAGCTATCTCCGCCGCATCTTCCTCACCAAACAGAGAGTTCTGTACTTCTCTCTGTTCTTGCTGATAGAGCTGTCCGTACTTCACCAGGGAATCAAGGAACACAACACCCTTATTGTCCTTACCAAAGAAGTCCTCACGAGGAATACCGAAACTATCAAAACCACCACTCAGGGCAAGACTTTCAAAAGCCTTACGATTCACATTGGAGAAATCCACACGTTGAGCAAAGTCAAAGATATCCTTATAAGGTCCATTCTTTTGACGCTCCGCCACAATGGCATCAGCAGCAGGAGCACCCATACCCTTAATAGCAGAAAGACCAAAACGAATCTCGCCATGCTCATTCACACCGAAGGCACGATAACTTTCATTGACATCAGGACCCAGCGTCTTGATATTCATCGACTGGCACTCCTCCATCAACTTGGTGATTTCGGTGATTTGCGCAAATCTTCTAGTCATCAGCGCAGCCATATACTCAGCAGGATAGTGTGCCTTCATGTATGCCGTCTGATAAGCTACCCAAGAGTAACAGGTGGCATGCGACTTATTGAAGGCATAGGAAGCGAACTTTTCCCAGTCACCCCAAATCTTCTCCAAGATGGCTGGATCATGTCCATTTTCCTGTCCCTGCTTAATAAACTTAGGCTTCATCGCATCAACGATGTCCTTCTTCTTCTTACCCATCGCCTTACGCAAGGCATCAGACTCACCTCGGGTGAAGTTAGCCAATTGTCGGGAAAGAAGCATCACCTGCTCCTGATACACCGTAATGCCATAAGTATCCTTCAAGTACTTCTCCATGCAAGGGATGTCATACTTGATTTCCTCTTGACCGTTCTTACGGGCGATGAACGAAGGGATATAATCCATAGGTCCCGGACGATACAAGGCATTCATCGCAATCAAGTCCTCAAACACGGTTGGCTTCAACTCACGAAGATACTTCTGCATACCAGGCGACTCAAACTGGAACGTACCAATGGTCTGTCCTCGCTGGTAAAGTTCGTAAGTCAACGTATCATCTATCGGAATATGGTCGAGATCGACGTCCTCACCGAGCGTCTGTTTCACTACCTTGCATGCCTCCTTCAACTCAGAGAGAGTCTTCAAGCCCAAGAAGTCCATCTTGATCAAACCTGTTGATTCGATGACGTGCCCATCATACTGAGTGACAGCTGTTTTCAAGCCAGGGAAATCAGGGTCATCAGCCGTCGATACAGGTACCCAGTTACTAATAGGGTCACGACAGATGATAAATCCACAGGCATGGATACCGGTACCACGAATAGTTCCCTCCAACATCTTGGCGTACTTGATGGTATTGCTCTCACGGGGGTCAGTAGAATATTCCGCATCTCTGAGTTCAGGCGTGTATTTAATAGCGTTGGTCAAGTTCATCTTAGCACCCTCAGGCAGACGGTCAGGTATCGCCTTACAGAGTGCATTCGCCTTATCGAGTGGCAACTTTTCCACACGGGCGACATCCTTGATTGAGTTCTTCGTCGCCATACTACCATAAGTAATGATATGCGCACAGTTCTCATGACCATACTTATCCATTACCCATCTCAGCACCTTTCCTCGACCATCATCATCGAAGTCGGTATCAATATCAGGAAGGTTGACACGGTCTGGATTCAAGAAACGTTCAAACAGCAAATCGTACTTCAATGGGTCTATCTTTGTGATACCCAAGCAGTAAGCCACTACAGAACCTGCCGCAGAACCACGTCCTGGTCCTACGACAACCCCCAGTTCCTCACGTGCTGCACGAATGAAGTCAGACACAATCAAGAAGTAGCCAGGGAAACCCATTGTCTTCATAACGTGCAACTCAAAGTTGACGTGCTCATCCACATTCTCAGGCAGTGGGTCGCCATATCGTTCCTTGGCACCTTCGTATGCCAAGTGCTTCAAATACTCCGCCTCAAACTTGATGCGGTATATCTTATCATATCCACCCAAACGGTCGATGACTTTCTGTCCTTCCTCTGGTGGAAGTTGATTTTGTCCATTTTCATCGGAAGTAAACTCCTTGAACAAGTCTTCCTCGGAAACCTTCTGTCGTAATTGTTCCTCTGTACCGAAACTCTCAGGAATTGGGAAGAATGGCATGATAGGACCATGGTCGATACTGTAGATTTCCACCTTATTATATATATCGAGCGTATTCGACAAGGCTTCAGGGATGTCGGAGAACACTTCGTTCATCTCCTCACGGGTCTTAAACCACTCCTGTTTGGAGTAGCGCATACGATCAGGATCGTCCAAATCCTTGCCCGTGGCAATACAGAGCAAATGGTCATGCGCCTCAGCCGTCTCCTTGTCCTCAAAGTGGCAGTCGTTGGTACAAATCAACTTGATACCATATTCCTTGGCAAACTCGATGAGCACTTTATTGGCACGCTGTTGCAATTTGTAAGCCTCACGATTCGCCAACAATCCCGGAATATCCGGAACCTTATGGCGCTGCAACTCCAGGTAATAATCATCGCCGAAAAGATTATGATACCACTCGCATGCCTCACGAGCACCTTCGATGTCGCCCTTCAAAATTTTGGCAGGCACCTCACCTGCGATACAAGCAGAACAAACGATGAGGTCCTCATGATATTTCTCCAAGTCGGCACGGTCGGTACGTGGGCGCATATAATAACCATCCACCCACGAATTGCTCACAAGCTTGATCAAGTTCTTGTAACCATTATAGTTTTTTGCCAAGACTATCAAGTGATAGCCACTCATATCGCCCTTGTCTTTCTCCTTGTCCTCCTTGCGACGATGAGCCACATACATCTCGCAACCAATGACAGGCTTGAAAGGTTCCAGTCCTTCCTTCTTTCTACCCTTGTTGACCTTTCCACAATAGTCGGTCAGTTCCTTGATGCCAAACATGACACCATGATCGGTCACTGCCATACCCTTCATACCGTCCTTGATAGCCTTATCGACAAGATGCGGAATCTTCGACTGACCATCAAGAATGGAGTACTGCGTATGGACGTGTAAATGTATGAAATCTTCCATTTTTTAATACAAAAAGCTAAATTTGAGTTCAAAGTTACTGCTAAAAGTTGAGATAACCAAAAGAAAGTACTGAAAAATTTGCAAAAACGACAAAAATGATGTACCTTTGCACTGATAAAAACTTAATATCTCTATAATGGGACAGAAAATAAAGAAACTGAAAAAGATAAGATTGCACCGCGAGGGTACTGACCAACTCGTTTATGGAATCATTGCCATCGTAGCTATTGCGGTGATATTGTGGTACACTTTTGACAACAAAATTCCTTTTTGGATATTCTCTGTGGTCTTTGGTGTAGTTTATTGCATCGTGCTCAATTTCTATCGTTGCCCGATACGTTACTTGAATGTAGAAGACACCGAGAATTTGGTGGTAGCTCCTGCCGACGGCAAGATTGTGGTCATCGAGGAAGTTGACAACGCTCCGTATTTCAACGATAAGCGCATCATGGTATCCATCTTTATGAGCCTTTGGAACGTACATGCCAATTGGTTCCCTGTGGATGGCAAAGTGAAGTTTGTGAAGCATGTCGATGGCAACTACCACAAGGCTTGGCTTCCTAAGGCAAGCGAGGAGAACGAGCACGCCGACGTGATGATCACGACCCCACAAGGCGTGGATGTACTATGTCGCCAGATTGCTGGTGCCGTAGCTCGCCGTATCGTCACCTATGCTAAGGATGGCGAGGAGTGCTACATCGACGAGCACTTGGGCTTCATCAAGTTGGGTTCTCGCGTAGATGTCTATCTCCCAGTAGGTACTGAGATTTGCGTGAAGATGGGACAATCCACCACGGGCGACCAGACCATCATCGCCAAGCTGAAATAATTCAAGCCGAGACGAGAAAAGAAATGAAAGAATTAGACGAACTCATGATATAAATTGGAAAATGAGTATCAAGAAACATATTCCTAACACGATTACTTGCTGCAACCTTATATCCGGTTGCATTGCGACTTCTTATGCCTTTGGAGGCTCACCTAAGTTGGCTCTCCTTTGGATTATCATTGGTGCCACATTCGACTTCTTCGATGGCATGAGTGCTCGATTGCTCCATGTTTCGTCACCAATTGGAAAAGAGTTGGATAGCTTGGCAGACGATGTAACATTCGGCGTGGCTCCTGCCACTATCGTCTTCTCACAGCTCTTCGTAATGAACTATCCACAAGCATTGGAACCTTTGCGTCCATACTTGCCTTATGCTGCTTTCATCATTGCGGCATTCTCCGCATTGCGTCTTGCCAAGTTCAACCTAGACGAGCGTCAGACCACTTCCTTCATCGGAGTCCCTACGCCAGCCAATGCCCTCTTTTGGGGCTCTCTGATTGTCTTCGACCCATTTTGGCTTAGCGGTAGCGTTTGGTCTGTTTGGATCGTATTGGCACTCATCCTCATCACCAGCTATCTCTTGGTATGCGAGATGCCGCTCTTCGCGTTGAAGTTCAAGCAGTGGTCGTACAAGGGAAACGAAATCAAGTATTGGTTTGCAGGTTTCACCCTTGCCACTCTCGCGATAGCCACCTTGGAAGGAGGACTCACGGGATTTCTCAGTGCATGGTGGATTATCATCGTGGTATATGTACTCATCTCTGCCATCAAGTGCTTGAAGAAGTAATAAATCATCATACATTGAATAAAGGCGCATCGTCATGAGACGATACGCCTTTTTTGTTATTAGCTCAATGCTTTGGAATCATCGGATTTAGTTGTGAACGAGCGTGCCTATCTCCTCACCTTCCATCACTTTCTTCAGATTGCCCACTACATCCATATTGAACACGTAGATAGGGAGATTGTTCTCCTTGCACATGGTCGTAGCAGTCAAGTCCATCACCTTCAAGCCCTTGGTATAGATCTCATCGTATGTAATGTCCTTAAACTTGGTAGCAGTAGGATCCTTCTCTGGGTCGGCGGTATATATACCATCCACACGAGTACCCTTCAGCATCACGTCCGCCTCTATCTCGATACCACGGAGAGAGGAACCTGTGTCTGTAGTAAAGTAAGGACTACCCGTACCAGCTGAGAAGATGCAGATATATCCATCCTCCATTGCCTCGATAGCCTTCCACTTGGTATAGAACTCACCAATAGGTTCCATACGGATGGCTGTAAGCACCTTATTCTTGACACCAAGCGCACCCAAGGCACTGCTCAAGGCGAGCGAGTTGATGACTGTGGCACACATACCCATCTGGTCGCCCTTCACACGGTCGAAACCCTTCTGGCTTCCACTCAAACCACGGAAGATGTTACCACCACCGATGACAATGCCTATCTGCACGCCCATCTCATGCACTTCCTTGATTTGCTTAGCATAATCACTCAAGCGCTCAGGGTCGATGCCAAAGCTCTGCTTTCCCATCAAGCTCTCACCGCTCAACTTCAAAAGAATTCTCTTAAACTTAGCCATATTCTATAGTATTTATAATTTATGATTGATCATTTGAATTTCACTTCCCCAAAGGAATAGGAACGAATCACTCCCTGCTTGTCGTGCAGAATCAGATGCCCATCATCTTCAACCTCCACGAAGGCACCCTCGAAGTCACCATCCGCATCCTCATAACGATGGAATCCCTTACGACGATAGAGCGACAGATGATAGATGCCGGACACATCCATATAGTCGGCACGGCGCAAGAGTTCATAATATCGTCTGAAACCCTCTATCACCTTCTGTAGGAGTTCATCCTTATCCACCTCATGTCCTAGGATTTGGCGAAGTGACACAGGATTGGGCGCATCACTATGGAATGCCTCCTGGTTGACATTGATGCCGATGCCAAAGATGCAAGTCTTGATACCCTTTGAATCGATGGAGGTCTCTATCAGCGTACCGCTGATTTTCTTGTCGTTCCAATATACATCGTTAGGCCATTTCAGCGTAATGCCATCCACGTATGTTTCAAGCGCTTCCTTGATGGCGATGGCACCAGCCATGGAGAGCAAGAACTGTTGGCGGACAGGTACCCAACGAGGATGCACCTTGATGCTGAAGAGCAAGTTCTTGCCTGCCTCGCTTTCCCAAGTATGCGAACCTTGTCCTTTGCCAGCAGTCTGAAAGTCAGCCACAGCCACCACCATCTCATCCTCTTGTTCGTCCTTCAGTTCACGCAAGAAGCGATTGGTGGAATCTATCTCTTTCAATCTTATGATTTTTTCTTCCATTCTCTTATTGTTATTAATTGTCTTTTATCATCCATCCATGATTCTATGGCAGTCACCATCACCAGCCCAAGAGCTATCATCATGCTTTCTATAAAATAAGCAAAGGATTGAAGGCATCCTCAAAACATTCGATAGATTCCACGCAAGAACATTTTCCTATCACCGAGATGATATCAAAACGCACGTCCATATCCAAGTCGTGCAACTTGACATAGGCATTGGCGGCTATGGCGAGATTGCGCATTTTCTTCACATCCACCGCCTCTTCAGGTTCCTGAAGATCGTTATTCTGGCGAGTCTTCACTTCCACGAAGACGAGCGTGTCTTTGTCTTCCGTCAAGGCAATGAGGTCAATGTCACGCTTACCTACTTTCCAGTCTCGTTCAAGTATTTCATAACCTCTATCCTCATAGTAAAGAGTCGCCTCGTCCTCGCCCCACTTACCTAAATCGTTATGTTCTGCCATATCTCAATCCATGTTTTTACACTTTTATTTGCAAAAGTAACATTTTTCCTTTTAACATCAAACTTTTTTATGTATTTTTGCATCCAAAATGCGACAATCATAAAGAAAAAGATACAAGATGGAAGAACAGAACAAGAAAGACGAAGAATACATGCGCAAGGCTTTGATGGAAGCCCAGCGTGCCTTCGACGAGGATGAGATTCCCGTAGGTGCCATCATCGTTTGCCAAGACAAGATTATCTCCAGGGCGCACAACCTCACGGAGATGTTGCACGATGTCACCGCCCATGCCGAGATGCAAGCCATCACCTCTGGCGCCAACATGCTTGGTGGAAAATATCTCAAGGACTGCACGCTCTACGTCACCGTGGAGCCTTGCGTGATGTGCGCTGGTGCCATCGGATGGGCACAGATTTCGAGAGTGGTGTATGGAGCTTGCGATGAGAAGAGAGGTTACTCCAGATATGCCCCCAATGCACTCCACCCGAAGACAACCGTTACATCGGGTGTATTGGAAGAGGAATGCAAGTCTCTCATGCAAGCATTCTTCCAGGCGAAGAGATAATTCTCTGTCAAATATTCATCATTGCATGGAGAGTGGTTCACCACAAGCCTTCCCCACATTAGCAAGAAATGCAAGCCTAGAGAGTTTTTCGTCCCTGCCTAGGAAAAATTTCATACCTAACTAGGAAAGAATTTTTTCCTAACTAGGGAAAAATAAAAGTGCCCCCTGACCAGATGAAGCGTCTAGTCAGGGGGCATTTCTTTTTATATCCCAACAGACAAGTCGTCACACGACAAATCTGTATATTTTTATTACTTCACAAGAACAACCAAGTACTTGCTAGTGCTCCAGAAGATCTGTGGATTGGTGATGCGCAATGTATATTGCTTGTTGGCATCACGTACCAAGCTATAACTGCTGGATGGATGAGCTGTGAGCAACTTAGCTGTCTTCGAATACAACTTGATCTCGGTAGTATTGCGAATATCGATCTTGGTGAAGTAGTTCTTATTGAAGTTACCATTCATCACCTTACCGTCTTCCATGATGTGCTGACCCTTCAACTCCTTCTTGGTACCGAATACATACCAAGCGGTGTTCAACTGCTTATCTTGGGCATTGATGGTCTCGGTCTTCTTCTGGCTCTCAGTAGTCAGATTGTTGACGTTGGTGTGCAAGTTGTTGATAGACTCATCCAACTCTGCGATATGAATATCCTTCTTGTCCAATTCCTCACGAAGAGCCTGGAGTTGCTTCTCCTTCTCAGCCAACTGGGCAGTCAAGTTCTCGATGGTCTTCTTCAGTTGGGTGGCATTCAAGGAACTGTTCTCCAATTTCCTCTGAAGTTGGGCGATAAGTTCCTTGTTCTTCTTCATTTGGTCGGCGATGAAGCGGATGTCCTCCTTGATTTTTTGTTTACTGTTCACACCCTCGCCAGCCTTAGCCAAGGCTACACGATTCTCGGCATCGCTGATTTGGCGAAGTCCCTCTTGCACCTCATTGAAAGTGCCCATCAAGTCATTGATTTCACTATCTTTTTGAGCAATGATGTTATTGAGCGAATCTGACTGTTGCATATTAGCCAAATCAGACGAGTTCTTGCCATCCTTACAGCCTGTCACGAGCATTGCTGCACAACAAGCGATGAAAAATAGTTTCTTCATAATCTTTCTCCTTATTATTTTTGATTATTATTCTTTTTACGTTCTTCACGTCGCTTTTCTTTCATTTCTTCCTTGAGTTGCTTCGGGTCCTTACCGGCAAGTACGATGACGAACTCGCCCCTAGGCTCCGTTTCCTCAAAATGGGCGATGACCTCAGCCAAGGTACCTCTCACGCTCTCCTCGTGTATCTTGGAAATCTCACGACAGCAGCTCACTTGTCGGTCTTCACCAAACACCTCGGCAAACTGTTGCAAGGTTTTCACCACACGATAAGGCGACTCATAGAATATCATCGTACGCGTCTCGTTCTGCAAAGACTCCAGATAGGTCTGCCTTCCCTTCTTCTGAGGGATGAACCCCTCGAAGCAGAAGCGATCGCAAGGCAATCCCGAAGAGACGATGGCAGGGATGCAAGCGGTAGGTCCCGGCAAGGTCTGCACGGTGATGCCTGCCTTTGCCGCCTCACGAGCCAGATAGAAACCCGGATCGCTGATACCCGGTGTGCCTGCATCGGATATGAGGGCAATGGTCTCACCAGCCTTCAAACGTTCGACCACCGAAGCCGACGTGCCATGCTCATTGAACTTATGATGCGCCATCAATCGGTTTTTGATGTCGAAATGCTTCAACAGGACGCTCGATGTTCGAGTGTCTTCGGCGAGTACCAAATCAGCTTCTTTCAGAACCCTGATGGCTCGCATTGTCATGTCCTCCATGTTGCCAACTGGAGTCGGTACGATATATAATATGCCCATACAGCGTACAAATGTAGTTAATAAATCTTTCTAAGCAAAAAAAAATCGTTTTTCTTTGCATTTTTTAAAACCTTATTGCTAATTTTGTGGTCGAAATGACAGAAAATCTTATTGGGGAGGCACACCGTCCCGGTAGAATAGAAGTGGTGTGCGGTTCTATGTTCTCTGGCAAAACAGAGGAATTGATCCGTAGAATGAAGCGAGCTAAGTTCGCCAAGCAGAAGGTGGAAATCTTCAAACCTTCCATCGATACGCGTTACTCAGATGAAGATGTCGTGAGCCATGATCAGAACTCGATCCACTCCACTCCGATAGAATCATCTGGGTCACTACTCTTATTGGCTTCCGGCATCGACGTGGTCGGTATCGATGAAGCCCAGTTTTTTGACAATGGTCTCGTGGAGGTCTGCAATGAGCTAGCCAATCGTGGCATACGCGTCATCGTGGCTGGTCTCGACATGGACTTCAAGGGAATCCCCTTCGGTCCTATCCCAGCCCTCTGCGCCATCGCCGACGAGGTGACCAAGGTGCATGCCATCTGTGTGAGATGCGGTGCCCTTGCCTACGTAAGCCATCGATTGATCAGCAATGATCGTCGTGTGCTCCTCGGCGAGAAAGACGAGTATGAACCTCTGTGCAGGGAGTGCTACCAAAAGGCAATATCTATAGAAAAAGAGAAAAATGGCTAAAGAGATAACATTCGATAAATTTATCCGATGGACAGGCATCACACTCATCGTACTGGGCGTACTGTATGTCACCAACTACCTGAGCAGTGTCTTGCTGCCCTTCTTCATCGCATGGTTCTTCGCATACCTGCTCTACCCTGTGGTGAAGTTCATCGAGAACAAGTTGCATGTCAAGGTGAGGGCATTGTCCATCATCATCGCCATGCTCCTTGCCATCGGCGTTATCGGAGGCGTCATCTGGCTGATTATCCCTCCGATGATCGACCAGTTGGACAAGTTGGGCGAGGTGCTGACAAGATGGTTGCATCAGACCACCCACACCAACAACCTGACCGCCGTCATCAAGGAATGGCTCCAGGACAACCAGGTGCAGATAGAGAGATTCTTGAAAAGCAAGGATTTCTCGGATGCCGTGAAGACCACCATGCCGAAGGTATTCTCTGTGGTGGGACAAACCGCCAACATCCTCATCAGCATCGTGGCATCGATGATTACCTTATTATATATGTTCTTCATCCTGCTCGATTACGAGACGTTGACCGCCAACTGGATTCGCATCTTCCCGAAGAAGAGCCGCCCTTTCTGGCAAGAGTTGATGAAGGACGTGGAAAGGGAACTCAACAATTACATCCGTGGACAAGGTATGGTGGCTCTCTGCATGGGCATCATGTTCTGCATCGGCTTCACCATCATCGGTTTCCCGATGGCGATAGGCTTGGGCATCTTGATAGGCATCATGGACTTGGTACCTTACCTCCATACCTTTGCCCTCATCCCTACGGCATTCCTTGCCATGCTCAAGGCAGCAGACACCGGACAGAACTTCTGGATAGTCTTTGGCTTGGCATTCTTGGTATTCTGTGTGGTACAGATACTTACCGACATGGTGGTTACGCCAAAGATTATGGGCAAGGCGATGGGACTCAACCCAGCCATCCTCCTACTCAGTCTCTCCGTATGGGGAGCCTTGTTGGGCTTCCTCGGTTTGATTGTCGCCCTTCCGCTCACCACCCTTCTCATTGCCTATTGGCAGAGATACGTAACGAGGGAAAAGCCACAATACGGCACCTCGCATAGTGCGGAAGAAATCGTCAGCGAATTGAAGGAGAACACTCCTAGGGATACAAGCTTACACTCCTAGGAGCGTAAAACACAGCTCTCAAAGAATGAAAACAGAGAGAAAAGAAGAGTATCTAGGAGGAAAAAGAAGAAAAAACATACGATTTTTGCAAAAATATGGCATTTTATTTGGAGGATTCAGAAAAATGTCGTACCTTTGCACTCGCTTTTGAAACATAAGTTGGAGATTGACTCGCTAGCTCAGCTGGTAGAGCACAACACTTTTAATGTTGGGGTCATGGGTTCGAGCCCCATGCGAGTCACAAGATCCAATGAAAAAGGACTTCTCTTTAGGGAAGTCCTTTTTTCGTATATATCTCTTTTAGGAACAGATTAATGATGCATTGGTATTTTTCTACCACTCATTGATGTCGGCGTGAGCCTCCACCTTATCCTCGATGTCATCGGGCAACTTAGAGAAGAAGTCGTAACCCGTGATACGCTCCACATCATCGATGGTATTGATGAAGTCGGTTTTCTTCTTGCCCTTCTGCGACTGGTTTCGACAGATGAAACCGATGGCTTTCGGAGTACCCTCCATGCAAAGCACCACCTTGAAGAAAGCCTCAGGCGCCACCACCTTGTTCTTGCCTATCTTGCGATGCTGCTGGTTGAGGTAGATAGGTCCACACACCACATACACCTTACCATATTTCTTAGCCCAAGCACGGCATTGCTGTTCGATGGAGTTCCACATACCACGGTTCAACCCACCATCTTGCGGACACATATTGGTGATTCTGAAGCAATCCTCCATCGCCTTCTCGCTCCACTTGTTGTCGCCAGCCGGACACATGTGCCCTCTATCATATCCACTGTTATAGTAATCAGAGAGATAGCCCTTAGGATCTGGCATGTCATCATCATCCCAGAAGTCCGTGCGCTGCACCTTGCCCGAAGCATGGTCGGCGGTGATAGACCAAGCCACCCAGTTAGGGTTTTTCATCTGATGATTGTAAGATACGGTATAGGAATAGCGATGCTTGATGGTTTCGGAGAGATTTCCCTTCGTATAGACGGGGATTTCGACACCATCATACTTCGATGAAGCTGTAGGCGAAATCTCTTTTTCTTCATCCTGGGCATAAGAATCTCCATCGTTCGACTTGTCATCCAACACAGGATCGGAAGAAGCTTCCTTCGCCGACTTCTCCAGCTCCGAATAGATTTCCGAGGCGGCATCTTTCAACAACTTGCGTTCAGCCTTGCTTCCCGTACATCCCAACAAGAGCAAGAAAGCCGCAAAGAGAGGCATCAGTCTCAGCCTCATCCAATTCCATTTCTTCATAAACATATTGCTTTTTAATTGTTTTCTTTCAATACATCTCCTCCCAGATACGTTTCGTTCCATTAGAAAATTCCTAAAAACTCCTAATATCTTTGTGAAATCGAAAACTTTCCCCTACCTTTGCAGCACAAAAACCAAAAGGTTTCGGGATTTGGCGCAGTTGGTAGCGCACACGTCTGGGGGGCGCGAGGTCGCTGGTTCGAGTCCAGTAATCCCGACTATTTCAAGTTAAACGACTGAGTAAGAGAAATATTGCCTTTGCCAATATATTTCCCGGTGCAGAATCGGAACCCCTTTTTTCACGCTTAACAAACATTAACTAGATTTTCGTGCAAGATATTTTGTTTTCCTAGTTTATATGTGTAGTTTTGCAGCGTTTTTCTACAGATAGAGGAAGAACGCTAGCGAGAAGAAAGGACTAGAATACAAACAATCATAAAATAACAAGAAAAAACAATGAAGAAATTCAAATTACTTTCAGTAGTGGCAGTATGCCTTGCAGCATTCGCCTTCACATCATGTAACACAGGTGATGATACCTATAGCTATCTCACCCTCGAACAGCAAAAGGCTTACCAGAGCAATATGGCCATGGCAGGTACTTACTCTGACATGAAGATCTTGTGGGACCACAAGAACGATGCTGACGTCAAGAATCAGACAGACTCTGTTGACACACAAGTATCCATCAGCATGATTGGCGATAGCACCATGACTGTAAGAAACTTCCCTGTAGCTAAGTTGGCAGAGCACATCAGCGATGCTGACTTGAAGGAGGCTATCTCAAAGGTTGAGCCACAGACCATCAAGATCAAGTATATGGTTTTGCCTAACAGCAACCAGTCCTTGGCATACATCTACGCTTGCCCTTCACCTATCAAGTTGAACCTCAACTATGGTGCAGACAACAAGTCACACGAGGTAGTATTGAACTTCGGTTACAACGCATATTACTCAGGCTACTGCCAGTGGGGCACCAAGCAGATGGGCTTCCCATTCTACTTGTACAACATCTTGGTAGATGGCAAGCAGACCAACTATATCTCTAATAGCATCAGCAGTGGCACCAAAACAGTAAGCTTTGCCATCCGCAACGCTTGGAAGAAGAAGAGCAATTAAAAAAAACAGCACAAGATAAAGACCATATAATAAAACATTTTATAAGGTTCTTACAAGAAACAATACATCACAAATATGGTGCAATTTAGTTAATACTCTCTTAAATAAACTCATTCGAAAGAAATGATAAAGGCGCAACCGTCGGGATGACGATTGCGCCTTATTTTATGTCCTTAAGCCATCCTGCCCTAAAGAGCGAGCAGGACGGCATCACGATGTCTTATTCATTCTTCCAAAGCTTGGTCATATCCTCCAAGGTCTTGCCCTTGGTCTCTGGCACGAGCTTCCATACGAAGATGGCGGCAATGATACAGATCACTCCATACAAGCCGTAGGTGAACCAGTAGCCCATGCTATTGGCAAGTGGCACGAAGGAAGTGGAGACGATCCAGTTGAAAATCCACTGGAAGGCAACGGCGATGGCAACGGCTGCACCACGGATGGTATTTGGGAATACCTCGGCGATGAGCACCCAGCAGATAGGTCCCCAAGAGAACATGAAGGATGCTGAATATACCATGATGGAAACCATGCAGAAGAGTTGCATGCTAGGATTGCCGAAGGTGATGGCAACACCGATAGCACCCAATGCCATACCTAGCGAACCGACGATGAGCAAAGGTTTGCGACCCAACTTCTCCACGGTGAAAATAGCCACGCAAGTGAAGCCCAGGTTGACGATACCATTGAACACGGTGAGCACCATCGGATTGTCGAAGCCCATTGCCTCATAGATACGAGGAGCATAGTAGAGCACGGCATTGATACCCACAGCCTGCTGGAATACAGAGAGCATCACGCCCACGAAGATGCAGAGGAAACCATAGGTCATCAACTTCTCGGTCTTCTCGGTCACGGTGTTCTTGATTTCGCTCAAGATATTCTCAGCCTCCAAGTCACCATTGATGCGAGTGAGCACATGCAAAGCCTTGTCGTCCTGACCTACCATGGCGAGATAGCGAGGAGTCTCTGGCACGAAGCAGATGAGCACGGCGAACAAGCCCGCTGGCACCATCTCCGAACCGAACATATATCTCCAACCAGTCTCGATAGCCCATGCAGCCTCTCCTCCATTGAGAATCTCGTTCATACCATTGCCGATGCTCTGGATGGCAGGAGCAATGTGGTCGCCGAGGATGAAGAAGTTGACGAAATATACCACCAACTGACCGAAGATGATGGCAAACTGGTTCCAGCTCACGAGCATACCACGGATATTGCTAGGGGCAATCTCACCGATATACATCGGGCAGACGGCAGAAGCCAATCCCACGCCGACACCACCGATCACACGATAGATGTTGAACACGATGAGCAAGGTGAGGTTTGGTTTTCCCTCTGGGAGAACCATCGTCTCAGGACACATGGAACCCCATGCAGAGACGAAGAACATCACACCGGCGAAAATCAAGGTACGCTTACGTCCCCAGTTGGAAGCAAGCACGCCTGAGAGCGCCGAACCGATGATACATCCGATCAAGGCACTCGAACTGGTGAATCCATGCCAAAAGTCGGTATAGGTAAAGTCGGTGGCACCCATGAAGAATGCCTGCAAACCCTTTTCGGCACCCGAAATCACGGCGGTGTCATAGCCGAAAAGCAGACCGCCGAGTACGGCGACCATCACAATTCTGATAAGATAGGCTTTAGAGCCCGTTTGATTTTGTTGCATAATTATATAGGTTTTAAATTTATGTTCTAACGATATCGAGAATAGCATTTCTCCATGAGGAGATGAGAACATTATATTTTCAAGTAGTCTCTTTGAAAAAACGTCCTTTTGCATCTGATATTACATGATTTCTTATTAAATAATACGTCAAATCTTCGTTTTTCCCCCATTTTTTTGCATTTCCCCCTATTTTTTCGTATTTTTGCAAACAAATACGCCCATACTTGTATCATGTATGGCGATGATAACACCATATAATTCAATAAGAAGATATGAACATAGCAGAATTTTTAGATAAAGAAGGAGACAAGAAGGGATTCTCTTTCGAGGTTCTTCCTCCATTGAAGGGCAATGGCACGGCGGCTCTCTTCCGCACCATCGACTCCTTGAAAGAGTTTGGTCCTCGCTTCATCAACATCACCACTCATCATAGCGAGTATGTGTATAAGGAGCTGGAGAACGGCTTGCTCACTCGCCAACGTGTGCGCCGCCGTCCGGGTACGGTTGCCATCGCTGGTGCTATCCAGAACAAGTACGACATCCCTGTCATCCCTCACGTCATCTGTAGTGGTGCCAGCAAGGAAGACATCGAGTATGAGTTGCTCGACCTTCAGTTCCTCGGCATCAGCAATGTGCTCTTGCTCCGTGGTGACAAGGCGAAGGAAGACCGCCAGTTTGCCCCAACCCCTAATGGTCATGCCCATGCCACCGACCTCTTGAAGCAGGTGGCACAGTTCAACGAGGGTTTCTTTGCCGATGGCACTCCTATCAAGCACCCTGGCGAGAAGTTCTGTTATGGCGTGGCTTGCTACCCTGAGAAGCACGAGGAAGCTCCCAACTTGGAGATGGACATGCAGCACCTCTTGGAGAAGCAGCAGCTCGGCGCATCTTATGCCGTCACACAGCTCTTCTACGACAACGAGAAGTTCTACCAGTTTGTGGAGAAGGCTCGACAGATGGGCGTCACGATTCCTATCATCCCTGCCCTCAAGCCATTCGCCAAACTCTCCCAGCTCACCGTCGTGCCTAAGACCTTCCATTGCGACATCCCAGAGGCACTCGCCCAGGAGGTATTGAAGTGCAAGACCGATGAGGATGCCAAGGCACTCGGCATTGAGTGGACCACGGCACAGGTGAAAGACCTCTTCGCACATGGTTACAACAATGTGCATTTCTTCACCGTATCAGCCGTAGATAGCGTGAAGCAGATTGCAAAAACTTTATTCTAAAATAAAAAAATGTCGATTCATGAAGTCATAGGTCAGAAGGAAGTATGGGGACGCCTCATGCAGATGGTGGAGGAGAACCGAATCCCCCACGCCTTGCTATTCTGCGGTCCGAGAGGATGCGGCAAGATGGCGACGGCATTGGCGTTTGCCAGTTATCTGATGGGCGAGCGTGACGAAGCCAACCTGGCACCGGGGGAATCCCTCTCCGATGAACTGCGCCGAGCCAAGGCGATGCTCAAGAAGTGGGAACATCCCGACCTCCACTTCACCTACCCCACCATCAAGACTTCGGATATGCCTAGCGACCACAAGCCGGTGAGCGATGACTTCGCCACCCAGTGGAGAGAGATGCTTGCCAAGGGTCCCTACTTCCAGATAGACGAATGGATGAGACGCATCGGCAAGACCGACACCGACCTCAACAAGCAAGCCATCATCACGGCAGAGGAAGCCGACGACATCTCGCACAAGCTCAACTTCAAGTCGGTGATGGGCGGCTACAAGGTGAGCCTTATCTGGCTTCCCGAGCGTATGAACCTGCCTAGCGCCAACAAGATACTGAAACTCTTGGAGGAACCTCCTTCGAAGACCTTCTTTATCATGGTGAGCGAGGAACCGGAACTCCTCTTGGAGACCATCCGAAGCCGTACCCAGCGCATCGACTTCAAGAAGATAGACGACGAGAGCCTGGAGCAAGCACTTATCGAGCGCCGAGCCTTGGAGCCAAATATGGCGCATCGCATCGCGCGCATCGCCCATGGCAATTGGAATGCAGCCCTGGAGGAACTTGATTCCGGCAATGAGAATCGCCAGCATCTCGATATGTTTATCATGCTGATGCGACTCGCCTACATGCGCAACATCCACGACCTGAAGAAGTGGAGCGAGGTGGTGGCTACCTTCGGACGAGAGAAGCAGAAGCGTATGCTCGATTACTTCAACCACATGGTGAGGGAAAGCTTCATGTACAATTTCCGCAACGAGGAACTCACCTACATGACGCAAGAGGAAGAGGAATTCGCCCGAAACTTCGCCCGATTCATCAACGAGGCGAACGTCATCGACATCTTCAACCTCTTCGATGAGTGCAAGCGATTCATCGGTCAGAATGCCAATGCCAAGATTGTCTTCTTCGACCTCGCACTCAAAATCATCGTCCTGCTCATTAGGAAGTGACATCAATCATATAATCAATATAACCCCAAGGAAGATAACGATGGCACAAGCCTCATTATTCATTCTTAATTATTAATTCTTAATTAAAAAAAACGCAGCGTGGATTACAAAGATATGAAATTCAGAATGTGGCATGGTTGTGACCGTGGACTTTGTTGTAAAGCCGCTGGTCGCCAAGACCGCCAACTGAATACCTACGACTGGCTTGCCGACGTACCGGGCAATGCCGAGAGCACCGACCTCGTGGAGGTGCAGTTCAAGAATACCCGCAAGGGATATTATCATAATGTCAACAACCTCGACCTCAAGAAGGGCGACGTGGTGGCTGTAGAGGCTAGTCCTGGACACGACATCGGTGTGGTAACTCTCACCGGAAGACTGGTGAAGCTTCAAATCAAGAAAGCCAACCTCAAGTCATCCGACGACATCAAGCGCATCTACCGCATCGCCAAGCCTGTAGATATCGAGAAGTGCAAGGAGGCGAAGAGCCGTGAGCATGGCACGATGATACAGAGCCGACAGATCGCCAAGGACCTCGGTCTGAAGATGAAGATCGGTGACGTGGAATACCAAGGCGATGGCAACAAGGCGATATTCTACTACATCGCCGACGAACGTGTCGATTTCCGTCAACTCATCAAGGTGCTCGCTGATACCTTCCATGTTCGTATCGAGATGAAGCAGATCGGTGCTCGACAAGAGGCTGGTCGCATCGGTGGTACCGGACCTTGCGGACGCGAGCTTTGTTGCGCCACTTGGATGAAGAACTTCGTGAGCGTGAGCACCAATGCCGCACGCTACCAGGACATCTCGCTCAATCCTCAGAAGCTTGCCGGCATGTGCGCCAAGTTGAAGTGCTGCCTCAACTATGAGGTGGACAACTATGTGGAGGCTAGCAAGAAGATTCCTGCACGTGACATTGTCTTGCAGACCGCCGATGGCGACTTCCACCAGTTTAAGACCGACATCTTGGCTGGTCTCATCACCTACTCATCCGACAAGAACATGGCTTCCAACTTGGAGACCATCACGGCAGAGCGTGCGATGGAAATCATCGAGATGAATCGTCGTGGCGAGAAACCTCTCAGCCTCATGGAGAATGGCAAGGTGAAGGAGAAGCCAAAGTCTGCCGACCTTCTTGCCGAAGCAGACCTCAGCCGATTCGACAAGGCGAAGAGAAAGAAAAAGAACAATAATAGAAATCGCAACAATCGCCCACAGGGAGAGAGAAACCAGCAGGGTGATAGAAGCCAGCAGGGCAATGCTCCGCAGGGAGAGAGAAGCCAGCAAGGCAATGCTCCGCAGGGAGAGAGAGGGCAGCAGGGCAATGCCTTCCAGGGAGAAAGAAGCCAGCAGGGCAATGCTCCGCAAGGCGAAAGAGGCGAACGTAGAAATAATAGACAAAACAACAATCGCCGTCGTGACAACCGAAACCGAGGTGAGCGCAGACAAGGCGAACGCCCTCAAAACAACCGCCCACAAGGTGAGCGTCAGCAAGGCGAACGTCCTCAAAACAATCGCCCACAAGGCGAGCGCCCTCAAGGCGACAATCGCCCTCAACCTCAGCAAGGCGAATAAGGAAACAAATAGCAGGGAGAATAAGAAATGAAAAGATTATTCTACACCTTATTAATAATAGGGAGCCTTAGCTTGTCGATGATGGTTACATCCTGCAAGGAGTCAACGGTATATTACAAATATGCCCACACTCCTATTGCTGGATGGGAGAAGAACGACACACTCTCGTTTGCCATTCCTCCATTGACCTCCACCGGGCTCTATCAAGAGAATCTGGGCTTGCGCATCACGGGTGCCTATCCTTTCATGGGCATCACGCTGATCGTAGAGCAAGAAATCTTCCCTAATCAGGAGAGCAAGAAGGAGAAGGAAGAAAGAAACAAGTTGCAAATCATGGGTGTCAAGAGCCATCAAGCCAAGAAAGTCGCCCATGGGGAAAGGATCGTCAAGCTCGATACCATCCAGTGCAACCTCATCAATAAGGATGGCGTGACAACAGGTCAGGGAATCAGTTATTACCAATACAACTTCCCCATCAACCTGTATCACTTCAACGAGAATGACTCCATCCACATCATGATTCGCCACGACATGAAGCGAGAAATCCTTCCTGGCATCAGCGACATCGGAATCAAACTCGAAAAACGTTGAGAACATACCAAAAAGTCCTCTTATCAGACACTCGAAAGAGTATCTCATAAGAGGACTTTTCTTATTCATTTATATCTAAAAAGGAGGGGTGCGGAAAATCGAACTGTAATTGTCATTGTCATCGCAAGTCCAAAGCTCCAATTCATTTCATCTCTTATATCTCAATCTCTCGCCTAGCTTCTCACCAGATTTCTTCCGGCATCAATCCTCAGGAAGATGAAGAGCAAGATGGTGAAACCCCAAAGCGAACTACCTCCATAACTGAAGAAAGGCAGAGGAATGCCGATAACCGGTGTCAAGCCGAGCACCATGCCCACATTGATAAACAAGTGGAAGAGGAACACACTCAGCACGCAATATCCATACACTCGCCCAAACTTGAAGGGTTGCCGCTCCGCCAAATGTATCAACCTCAATATCAACGCCAGGAAGAGCAACAAGACTCCTGCCGAGCCGAGGAAACCTTCCTCCTCGCCCACCGTACAGAAGATGAAGTCGGTATCTTGCTCTGGCACAAACCTCAACTTCGTCTGCGTTCCATTCAAGAAGCCCTTGCCTTGCAAGCCACCCGAGCCGATGGCTATCTCACTCTGATGCACATTATATCCAGCACCAGCCAAGTCTTCATCCAAGCCCAAGAGCACATTGATACGCACTCTCTGGTGAGGCTCCATCACATTGTTGAGCACATAGTCGGCTGAATAGAAGAAGGCGATGGAGCCGAGCGCAAACGCCGCTATGAAGTAATAATTGCGGATGCGAGTCGCCAAACCTTGATATACCAGGAAGCCCAGCATCGCCGCACACAAGCCCAACTGAATCCAGACGATGTCGAATGGGATGACAAAGGTGGAGAAGAGCAAGAACAGAATAGTGCCTCCCAAGCTATAGCACAAGATGATGAGGAAATGCTTCATATTGCCCGTGTAAGACTTCACCATAAACGCCGTGAAGACTTGCACCAGCAAGAGCACCACAAACTTGCCCACCGAGGTATAGGTGTCCCAGAGCATCACATTCTCATACTTGACACCCACCACGAAATAGACCACCATCGACACACCCGTGAAGAGGATGGCACCCGGCATTCCCTCACGATAAAGCATCAGGAAGAAAGCCGAATACACCAAAGCCGAACCCGTCTCTCGCTGCCCTACGATACAAATCATCGGAAGGACGATAATCGCCACCGACGTGAGGAAGTGTTTCGTGTTGCGGATGTCGAAACCATAGTTGGACATAAACTTAGCCACCGCCAATGCCGTGGCAAACTTTCCAAACTCAGCCGGTTGCAATCGCAGAGGTCCCAGCACGAGCCACGAGTGAGAACCCTTGATGCTATGCGGATTGAATATCGTGGCGAAGAGCAAGAGGATGAGCACACCATAGATGACGTACGAGAACGTATCATAGAAGCGGTCGTCGAGCATCAGGATGACAAAGCCCAACGCTATCGACGTACCTATCCAGATGATTTGCATACCCGAACGAGTGCCCAAGCTGAAAATATCATTGTCACCATACGTGTAGCTGGCACCGCAGACACTGATCCATCCGAAGGTGAGCAGTGCCAGGTAGATGCCTATCGTCCACCAGTCGAGCGAGCGAAGCACGCTAGGTTGTCTATTATCTGCCATATTATTTAAATTATTTATCTCTTATCTGCTGCTAGAGCCATATCCGATTCTTCGAGCCTGCATCTCGGCAGCTTGCTTCTCCGAAGATGGAGAGAGCTTGCCCTTGATGTATTGCTCCATCATCAATCCTCCGATAGGCACACCAAAGTCGGCACCCCATCCACCATTCTCCACATACACGGCAATGGCGATCTTTGGATTGTTCATCGGAGCAAAGCCCATGAACACAGAGTGGTCGTGACCACGGTTCTGAGCCGTACCGGTCTTGCCACAAGGCTCGAAGTCGTAGCGGCCCAACATCTTACAGGTTCCCTTCAATGCCGAACTGCGCATACCTGCCACCACATAGTCGTAAGCTCGCTTCGAAGCCTTCGTCACATGACGGCGGGTATAGAGCGTGTCGAGAGGCTCACCCTGCACCTTGCGCACTACGTGAGGCACATAGTAATAACCACGGTTGGCGATGGTAGCGCCTAGGTTGGCTATCTGGAGAGGAGTCAAGTTGACCTCACCCTGACCGATGGAGATACTGATGATGGTAAGTCCATTCCATGAGCCCTTGTAAGCTCGGTCGTAATACTCGGCGTTAGGAATCAGTCCTCGTTTCTCACCCGGCAAGTCGATGCCGAGCTTGTATCCGAATCCCATGCTCACCATATAGTCGCGCCATGTATCCATCGCCTTCTGCACAGAGCCATACTTGCGCTTAGCACCCATCATATAGTAGAGTCCCCAACAGAAATAGCCATTGCAGGAAGTGCTGATGGCATCGACCAAGGCGATAGGTGAAGGGTGACCATGGCAGCCCACGTGAAGTCCCTTGTAGGAGAATCCATGATGGCAAGGGAAAGCCGTACCCGGAGTGATGATACCCTCGGTGAGATAGGTGAGCGCCTGCGTGGTCTTGAAGGTAGAACCCGGAGGATATTGTCCCATGATGCTTCGGTTGAGCAGAGGCTTCCATGGGTTCAAGGAGAGCCACTTGTGCATCTTGCCTCGGTTCTTGCCCACGAGTCGGCGAGGGTCGTAGGTAGGAGAAGACACCATCGCCAGCACCTCGCCCGTACGAGGGTCGATGGCGACGATACTGCCTATCTTGCCTTCGAGCAATCGCTCGCCCAAGGCTTGCAGGTTGACATCAAGACCCAGCGTCAAGTCCTTGCCCGCGATAGGTCGCTGGTCGAACTTACCATTCTGGTAGTTGCCCTGTATTCTTCCTCGTGCATCACGAAGCATGATTTTCACACCCTTTTGTCCACGGAGCGCCTTCTCGTACGACTTCTCCAGTCCGAGCTTTCCGATGTAGTCGCCCGGCTGATAGTAGTCATCCTCCTCGATGTTGCTCTCCGACACCTCGCCCACATCACCGAGCACGTGAGCCGCATAAGGATAAGTATATTCTCGGATGCTACGCTTCTGGATATAGAAACCAGGGAAGCGGAACATCTTCTCTTGGAACACACTGAAGTCCTTGTCGCTCAACTGGGTCATGAAGAGCTGTTGGGTATAACGAGAATAACCGGGATTCTTGGTTCGGTCCTTGATGTCGTTCATACGCTGGATGAAAAACTCCTTGGTGATGCCCAGGGCATTGCAGAAGTCCATCGTGTCGAGACGGTTCTTCTCCTCGTTCATCACCACCATCAAGTCGTAAGAAGGTTGGTTATATACCATCAGCTTGCCATTTCGGTCGTAGATAGCGCCACGCGAAGGGTACTCTATCTGCTTGAGGAAGGCATTACTGTCGGCATTTTTCTTATAGTCGTCGCTCATAATCTGGAGCGTAAAGAGACGTATCATATAGATGACGACAATAGCTATCGCCACACCACCTATCACAAACCTACGCTTATCAAGATTATAATCTATCATTCTGTTTTTTTCTCTTAATTTCTAAAGTTCTCCAATGCCATCACCAGCACGAAGGTGAGCAAGGTGCTCGCACTGATGCACTCCAACCACTGCAACCAGTTGAAGAAGTTGAACGTCTCCAGGGTGAAGAATACCAAACAGTACAGGAGCACCATCAGGAAGGCATACCACGAATAGGAGGTCATGCTGATGCTGCGGATGGAAGGCGAGAGGTCTTCGGCACTATCCCTTGGCACAAAAAGCTCGAAGAAATAGGGCTGAACCAAGCCTACCAAGGTCATGGATGCTGCTGCCACACCTGGGGTATTGGCAAAGATGTCGATACCAAGACCCAAGGCAAAGCTCCATAGCAAAGCCGACCAGCGTGGTTGGTTTCTCCGGAAATGGAGCACCATGATAATATAAAGCAATGGTGTCGCACAATCAAACAAGTGGATGTGATTCAGCACCAGTCCTTGTGCCAAGAGAAGAATCACAAACCAGAAGATGCGCTTAACTTGATCTATACTCATATCATTAAAATCTATCTTTCTTGTTATCGAATAGGAGAGTCTTTACGGCTTGATGGAATCTTGTGCCGCACGCATGATCTCCAAGTGCTCACGCATAGGAGTATCGTCGATGACACACACGTCACGGAGCTTGCCAAAATCGGTGGAAACCTTGAGCATCACCCTATAGGAGAGACCATCAGAGGAGTTGAACACATGGAGTATCTTGCCCACGAGCACCCCAGGAGGGAAGACGGCGGAGTAACCACTCGTCACCACATTGTCGCCCAACTTGAAGTGGGCATGGCGTGGAACCTCCTCCAGGTAGGCATATTCCGATGCCCCACCCTTCCAGCGCAGATAACCGAAATAGCCACGGTTCTGTATCTTGCAACTGATGTTCGACTTCACGTTGAGCACCGGTATCACCACGCTATAATGCTGAGACACGAGATAGACGATGCCCACGACACCCGTGCCGCACACTACGCCCATGTACTTGTGGATGCCATCGGCACTACCCTTGTCGAGCGTGATGAGATTGTTGGGGTCATCGATGCTGTTGCTCACCACCTTGGCAGGTATCAAGCGATAATTCTGAAGAAGACTGATCTGATTGCGCTGCACCCAGGTGCTGTCCTTGGTGACATCGGTGAGACGCTCAGAGAGCTGTTGCACTTGCTGTTCTAGATAGACGTTGCGCTGGCTCAACTCCTGGTTCAACTTGGTGAGCGAGAAGAAAGACTCAACGTCGGAGTTCCAATCATAGAGCTTGCCCGACACGGCATTGGCAGAAGAAAACCACACGCTGCCCTGATAGCTGTTGTACTGAAAGAGGAGCGTGAAGCTCACTGCCTCCAGCACCACGAAGAGCAACCAATGGTTGTATTTAGCCAAAAACTCTAAAAGGTTGTGCATACTTTAATATCTAAATGAAAACGAATACTTATTGGAATGTAAAGCAGGAGGGATAAGAGTTGAAAAAAAGGAGATGATAATCCCCTATTGATAGAGGATAATCATCTCTTTTCCAATCTTTTGCCTTGTAAAAAAACTCAAATATTTTGACCATGAAGTAGCGCCTCCAGTATCGAAAGCCCGAAGGTACACCCTTCACGAGTATTATCTCATCAAGAATGAGAAGCGATCCACATTCTTCAAGGCGATACCAGCACCCTTTGCCACACTGTGCAATGGGTCTTCTGCGATATGGAATGGGATGTTGATCTTATCCTGCAAGCGCTTGTCCAAGCCACGGAGCAAAGCACCACCACCAGAGAGCCAGATACCATTCTTCACGATGTCGGCATAAAGCTCAGGAGGAGTATTCTCCAAGGCTGAGAGCACTGCGTTCTCTATCTTAGCCACGGTCTTGTCGAGACAGTGAGCGATCTCCTGATAGCATACAGGCACCTCCATTGGGAGAGCGGTGATACGGTTAGGACCGTGTACAACGAAGTCCTCAGGAGCCTGGTCGCCCAGGTCGGTCAAGGCAGAACCCACATGTATCTTGATACGCTCAGCCATACGCTCAGATACCTTCACGTTGTGCTGGCGGCTCATGTACTCCTGGATGTCGGCTGTGAGGTCGTCACCAGCGGTACGGATGGAGTTGTTGCTCACGATACCACCGAGTGAGATGACTGCGATCTCGGTGCTACCACCACCTATATCAACTATCATGTTGCCTTCTGGTGCCTCCACGTCGATACCGATACCGATAGCGGCAGCCATTGGCTCAAAAATCAAATATACATCACGTCCATCAGCGTGCTCTGCAGAGTCACGTACGGCACGAAGCTCCACCTCAGTAGAACCAGAAGGTACACCAATCACCATGCGGAGAGATGGTGAGAAGAGACGGCTTCCGGTGTGAACCATCTTGATAAGTCCACGCATCATCTGCTCACAAGCAGTGAAGTCGGCGATGACGCCATCGCGCAAAGGACGGATAGTGCGGATGTTGTCGTGTGTCTTCTCGTACATCATCTTGGCCTTCTCGCCCACGGCAATCATCTTGTCGGTGCGGCGGTCAAGAGCGACAACAGAAGGTTCGTCCACCACAATCTTATCATCACTGATAATGATGGTGTTGGCGGTACCCAAGTCCATTGCGATTTCCTGAATAAATGAAAAAAATCCCATTTGTTAAATCTAATATATTTTTAAGCTTAAAAATTATCTTACTCCATAGGCACTCTCCAGAGTAGCCTCTCCTCACCCCACGCCGATGAAGAGAGAGAGGCTCTCTCCTACTTGGCGAACCAAGCGTGGATGGCAGTGTCGTAGTGAGAGCTGACGCCGAAGGCACGCTCCGCGAACATCTTGCGATCCTCGATGCTGGTCTCAGCGCCTTTCTCCTTCAAGATGTCGAGGAGCACGCTGTACTCTGCCTTGCTAGGCACGATGACTACATCCTTGAAGTTCTTGGCTCCGGCACGAATCAAGGAGATACCACCTATGTCGATCTTCTCGATGATGTCGGCATCGCTTGCACCGCTTGCCACGGTCTGCTCGAATGGATACAAGTCAACGATGACGAGGTCGATGGCAGGAATCTCGTATTCCTTCATCTGCTCCTGGTCGCCCTCGTTGTCACGGCGTGCCAAGATGCCTCCAAATATTTTAGGGTGAAGAGTCTTCACACGACCACCCAAGATAGATGGATATGTGGTGACATCCTCAACTTTCTGACATTCATAACCCAAAGACTCGATGAACTTCTGAGTACCACCAGTGCTCAAGAATTTCACACCCTCTTCGTTCAACTTGGCGAGCAACTCATCCAAGCCATCCTTATGGAAGACTGATACCAACGCAGTCTTGATTTTCTTATTTTCCATTGGAAATGATTTATAATGTAAATTTGACGCTGCAAAGTTACAAAAACATTTTGAAATAACCAAATCAAAAAGGCAAATAATAGCATATTTTAAGGGATAATTGCGATAAATCAAGGCTTATCACAAAAAGAGCGTATCTTATGGCGAACTGAGGTAAGCGATGACAATGACAATTACAGTTCGAAAATCCGCTGGGTGTACAGTTGAGGAAAAAGGTAAAAAGAGAAAGTTATAATATATATATATATTATAAAATATATTTTACATTTTCTACCTATCCTCCATGAAGCCGCAAACTTCGCAAGGGGAAGGCTCGGAATTTCAAACTGTAATTGTCATTGTCATCGTTCATTTCTCAAAAAGGGATTTCAAAACAAGGATGCAAACGCTTATAAATCAGTAAGGCAAAGGCAATGAACTGGTTCATGCAAAAATTACGAGTTGGCTCGTGCAAAGCTATGAGTTAGCTGTTCGAAAGCTATGAGTTAGCTGCTTGAAAGCTATGAGTTAGCAAATACAAGCTACCAGTTAATCTTTATTTACCAACCATTTCCTCCGCCAAACCAACAACCATTTCTCCATCAAAATCATCAACTACCTTCCGCCGAAAATCCACATTTCCCCCTTTTTGCTCAATTTCACCCCTTATCACACCTCATTATTTGGTAGTTCCAAACAAAAGTTGTAATTTTGCAGCAGCCATCCAAGAAATGCCATTATGACAGAGAAAATAACCTTCAGAATGTATTAAAACAAGAAAAACAAGACAATTTGACAGAAAAAGAGAACTTATCGAGAGATAGGCACACGATTCGCTCTACCTGCTGACGAAGTCGAAAAACGACTAAAGAAAACAAGAAACAAAAACAAGAAAGGAGTTTAAGATATGACATTCGACAAATTTACAATCAAGGCGCAGGAGACGGTACAGGAAGCCGTGAACATTGCGCAGCGAAATGGTCAGCAGACCATCGAACCGGTGCATCTTCTCAGCGGTATCATCGAGAAAGCACCGGATGTAACCAACTATATCTTCCAGAAGTTGGGTATGAACGCCAACCAAATCTCCTTGCTCCTGAAGCAAGAGATGCAGCACTTGCCTAGAGTGCAGGGTGCTGGTCAGCCATACCTCTCCGGAGACACCAACCAAATCCTCTTGAACGCTGAGGACATCGCCAAGAAGATGGGCGACGAGTTCGTGAGCGTGGAGCCTATCCTCCTCGCCATCGTGAAGGGCAACACCACCGCCGCTCGCATCCTCAAGGACGCTGGTGCCAACGAGAAGGATATGCTTGCCGCCATCCAAGCGCTCCGCCAAGGTCAGAGCGTGAAATCCCAGAGCGCCGACGACAACTACCAGAGCCTGGAGAAGTACGCCAAGAACCTCGTGGAGCAAGCTCGCAGTGGCAAGCTCGACCCTGTGATTGGTCGTGACGAGGAAATCAGACGTGTGCTTCAGATTCTCTCTCGCCGTACCAAGAACAACCCTATATTAATAGGTGAGCCTGGTACGGGTAAGACCGCCATCGTGGAGGGCCTTGCTGAGCGTATCGTACGTGGTGATGTACCCGAGAACTTGAAGAACAAGCAACTCTACTCCCTCGACATGGGTGCCCTCGTGGCAGGTGCCAAGTACAAAGGTGAGTTTGAGGGGCGATTGAAGAGCGTCATCAAGGAGGTGACCAACGCCAACGGACAGATCATCCTCTTCATCGATGAGATTCATACCTTGGTAGGTGCAGGCGGTGGCGAGGGTGCCATGGATGCAGCCAACATCTTGAAGCCAGCCTTGGCTCGTGGTGAGTTGAGAGCCATCGGTGCCACCACCCTCAACGAGTATCAGAAGTACTTCGAGAAGGACAAGGCACTGGAGCGCCGATTCCAGACCGTGATGGTCAACGAGCCTGACGAGGTGGATGCCATCAGCATCCTTCGTGGTATCAAGGAGCGTTACGAGAACCACCACAAGGTTCGTATCCAGGATGATGCTTGTATCGCAGCTGTCAAGCTGTCAGAGCGTTACATCTCTGATAGATTCCTCCCAGACAAGGCGATCGACCTGATGGATGAGGCAGCAGCCAAGCTTCGTATGGAGCGTGACTCCGTGCCTGAGGAGTTGGACGAGATCACTCGTCACCTGAAGCAGTTGGAGATTGAGCGTGAGGCCATCAAGCGTGAGAACGACCAGCCTAAGATTGCCCAACTCGACAAGGAGATAGCCGAACTGAAGGACCAGGAGCATGACTTCCGTGCTAAATGGGAAGGTGAGAAGGCGCTCGTCAACAAGATTCAGCAAGACAAGCAAGAGATGGAGAACCTCAAGTTTGAGGCTGAGCGCCAAGAGCGTGAGGGCAACTACGAGCGTGTGGCTGAGATTCGCTACTCCAAGCTCGTGGCTCTCGAGGACGACATCAAGAAGATTCAGGAGCAACTGAAGAGTACCCAGGGTGGTGCTGCCATGGTGCGTGAGGAGGTGACCGCCGACGACATCGCCGAGGTAGTGAGCCGCTGGACGGGCATACCAGTGAGCCGTATGATGCAGAGCGAGCGTGAGAAACTGCTCCACCTGGAGGAGGAACTCCACAAGCGTGTCATCGGTCAGGACGAGGCGATTACCGCCGTGAGCGATGCCGTACGCCGCAGTCGTGCTGGCTTGCAAGACCCTAAGCGTCCTATCGCCAGCTTTATCTTCCTCGGTACCACCGGTGTGGGTAAGACCGAGCTTGCCAAGGCTTTGGCTGAGTACCTCTTCAATGATGAGTCGATGATGACTCGTATTGATATGAGCGAGTATCAAGAGAAGTTCAGCGTCACCCGTTTGATTGGAGCGCCTCCGGGGTATGTAGGATATGACGAGGGTGGTCAGTTGACCGAGGCTGTTCGCCGCAAACCATACAGCGTGGTTCTCTTCGATGAGATCGAGAAGGCTCACCCAGATGTCTTCAACACCTTGCTTCAGGTATTGGACGATGGTCGATTGACCGACAACAAGGGCAGGGTGGTCAACTTCAAGAACACCATCATCATCATGACTTCCAATGCGAGCCGTGAGATGTTGAAGAGCACTTTCCGCCCAGAGTTCTTGAACCGTATCGACGACATCATCACCTTCAAGCCTCTCACCAAGGAGCAGATTGCCAGCGTGGTAGAGCTTCAGATGAACAGAGTCAAGAAGATGTTGGAGCCTCAGGGCTTTGACCTTCGTTGGACTCCAGCCGCCATCGCTTATCTCGCCGAGGTAGGTTACGACCCAGAGTTTGGTGCTCGTCCTGTCAAGCGTGCCATCCAAGACTACGTGCTCAACGACCTGAGCAAGAAGATTCTTGCCGAGGAGGTGAGCCGTGAGAAACCAATCACCATCGACCACACGGCAGATGGCTTGGTCTTCGAGAACAAGTAATATCTCAATAGGTTTTCACATATATCAGAAAAGGTTCCTTCGAGGAGTAACATCCTCCGGAGGAACCTTTTTTGTTATATCAGGCAAGCAGCATTATGCCATCTCGCCATGGTCGTACAAATATTCAGGGGCAATGTCTGCACCATTGAACCAAAAAATAGTTTGATCCAATCCAAACTGCACAAACTTCTTTTTATCAGCCAGTTCCTTATAAGCTGGATACTTCAAGAGTGAGCTCAAATCTACTTTTTTCTTCACCCCAGCATTAAAAGTACAAAGAAGAGTATAATCCCCTAAGTAGTCTACATTTTTTACTGATAGTATCATAACAGTTCCATATGCACCGAATTATTGCATCATATCAAATTCGTTCCTTTTCATCACGAGAGGATAACGCTCTGGATGTTTAAGAGAGTCGATTTCTAGGTCAATATCCAATTTTGGCCACTCGATGGCATCGTCACCGCACATCTGAACATCAAGAACATCTCTGATGGCAGCATCTTTCATCCAAGGTAATCTGTTGAAAGATATAAAATAATCTTGTCCTAGAACTGATAGCATCAATCCCTTGTCATTTATCATCAACACGTTTGCCGATGTGTTGCTGGAATTTGAGTTTAAAGTCGTTTCCATATTCCTTTATAATTTTTTCTATAAAACTTAATTCTTTACTAGAAAAGCCATTGTTATGAGCCAATTCGTATTGTGGCTCTAGCCAATACTTTGCAGATTTCTCGGCCTTGAAAACATGTATGTGTATTCTGCTCTCCTCTAATGAGTATATCTTGAAGACATATCCATTTGTTTCTTTGAATTTAGGACTCATAAGCTTTTTATTGATTCTTGCTGCAAAAATAATTAAAAACACAATAACATACAAGAAAAATATTGAAAAAGTTTCTTGTCATAGCAAAAAAAAGAAAAAAGCACGAAATTCCCATGAGGATTTTCGTGCTTTTTTATGATTAACAATCTAATTAGTCAATGACGATACCACCCATTGGCTGGATGGTGACTTTTGCCTTGCCGTCCTTCCCTACTTTCAAGGTTTTCTTGACAGAGGTGAAGAACTTGTCACCCTTCTTCTTAGGCATATCCGTGAGATACTCCACGGTCTTGCCGGCAAACATCGGGAGGTCGAGGGTGAGGGTGAGAGGCTTGTCGGTAGCATTCAGTCCACCTACAAACCACTTGCCATTGCTCTTCTGGGCAGTGCTTCCGTTAGCCGAGGAAGCCTTGCGAGCCACCACAGCATACTGGGTAGGATAACCGGCGATAAACTTCACGTCTTCCCAAGCCGTAGGCACAGCCTTGAGCCAATCCAACTCCCACTGAGGCACGTCCTCCAAGTTGTTAGGATAGAGGCAAACACAGTTGACGCTGCTCTGGTTGGTGATGGCGGTTGCCATCTCGAAGACATCGCTGGTGAAGCGCTGATGACGGCTCTTGTTGTCGCGAGACATATACTTATTCATCATCACACCACCCCAGTCGAAACTTCCCACGGCATTGCGTGAGAAAGGATGCATCGTCATCTCGAAAGCCTCCTTCTTGGCATGATAGTCGGTGAAATAAACGTTCTCGGAAGCCAAGGCAGCCTCGCTAGCCACATAGTTAGGGTACATACGCTCCCATCCACGAGGCATGGTGCAGCCATGGAAGATGACCTCCAAGCCATAGTCGTTGGCATCGCTGAGGATGTCCTCATAGAGCTTCATCGTCTCCTGCTTGTCACCTCCGAAGAAATCCACCTTGATGCCGCATACACCTATCTTCTTCATCCAAGCCATGTCACGCTTACGGGCGATGGAGTTGTTCATCACCTGGCGAGGAGTCTGAGGCGCATCATTCTCGAAACCATTCGAGTTGTACCAGAGCATCAGCTTCACGCCCTTGCTCTGCGCATACTTGCTCAACTCCTCGATGCGACCATAACCGATCTGAGTGTCCCAGCATCCATCCACCAAGACCGCCTCATATCCCTGGGCAGCAGCCACATCTATCATCTTCACTTGGTCGTCGTAGTTGACGGAGTTGTCTTGCCAGATGAGCCAGCTCCAGGTATATCGTGCAGGCTTGTAATTGATGCTAGGCTCATAGAGCGGAGCCACGACATCGAATGGGATGGTGGTCTCCACGATAGGGGCGAGCGTCTTGCCTATGGTGATGGTGCGCCATGGAGTCTTGCCAGGCAATGGGATGCCGGCATACTCAGAGCCGATGCCATTGTTCTCGCCCTTCTGAGGGAAGGCGATGGTATAGCCATGCTCAGGGTCATAGTCGGAGAGACGACTTCCTGGGTAGGCACTCGACACGCCCGTCTCGCTCACCAAGGCCCATCCGTCTCCTCCTACCTTGAAGAGGCAAGGGAAGGTATAGCCCACGCCAAATTGCGACTTCTTGTTCATCGGAGCATCCGGTGTGTATTCCTCCTCATAGGATGGTTTGGTGCGCTCCCATCCCGTCATCGGGGTGATCTGCGGACAGAGGAAGGTGGTGGTCTGCTGAGGGAAGTTGAATCCGCTCACCTCTTTATATATAATGACCGACTTCGGATTGTCCTTCTTCGGGCGAATCAACTCATAGCGATAAGCCATGTCGTTGTTGGAGACGTGCAGGTGAAGGGTCATGGAGTCCTTCTTCTCGTTGAGAAAGCCGATGTAAGCCTCCACCACGTCTTTCTCCACATGTGCCTTCTTGATGCGAGACTCATCATAGGCTACATGCTCCACGCCCATGTCGGTCAGTTTTCCCATGGTGAGATTTTGTGAGAAATCACCATAATTTGCCACCAATCCGAGTGCCGAGCGAGTGAGCATCTGCTTACCCTCGTAATCTACTGTGTAAGAGACCTTGCCGCCCTCGCACTCCACATTGACGAGGAGCTTGCCGTCGGGCGACTTCACTGTGTAATTGTTGGCTTGCGCACAGAGGGCTGCAAGCAACAAAAGACTAGTTGTGATACTTTTTTGCATTGTTTTATCTTTGATATTTAGGTTTCCGAGGGCAAAGATAGCAAAATAAATGAGAAACACAAAGGAAAATAGTGTAAAATTTACAAAGAAAAATGCCCCGACCTCACGTCGGGGCAATCTCTAAGTTTTTGAATGTTTCAGCAGTTTTGTGTTTTTATGTAGTTATGATCTTTGTTTTTGAAAATCAGTTTTGTTTTACGGTTGCAAAAGTAATATAATTCTTGATTTAAATCAAATAAATCTGCACTTTTAACGTAAAAAAATACGTAAACGTTTGCAAGATTTGCTACGCTTGAAGGTGCTTTTCGAGGGGATTCCAAGGCTATTCTGTGCGGATTGTGCGCCAGCACCCTGCTGTGCATTTGAGGGAGAAGGAAGACTCACAAGGGCGAAGATAGGCGAAGAGAAGGCACGCCATAGACCGAAGAGAAGGCATGAGGATAGGCGATGCGAGAATACGCAAGAGGAGCATGCGTGATAAAAATACTAAAATCTTCACTGATTATTTTGTAGTATCTTCTTTTTGCCGTACCTTTGCAGAGAATAATACATTATTATAATAGATGAAAGAATTTGTCATATCAGAAGTCAAGGCAGAGACCGCCATCCTCGTGGGTCTGGTGACCAAGGAGCAGGACGAGGCCAAGACCAAGGAATATCTCGACGAGTTGGAATTTCTCGCCGATACCGCCGGTGCCGTCACCGTGAAGAGATTCACCCAGAAGGTGGTGGCTCCCAACCAGACCTCTTACGTGGGTAAGGGCAAGCTGGAGGAAATCAAGCAATACATCAAGGACGAAGAAGAGGAAGACCGTGAGATCGGTATGGTCATCTTCGATGATGAGTTGTCCGCCAAGCAGATACGCAACATCGAGAACGAGCTTCAGGTGAAAATCCTCGACCGCACCTCCCTCATCCTCGACATCTTCGCCATGCGTGCCCAGACCGCCGCTGCCAAGACCCAGGTGGAGTTGGCGCAATATCGCTACATGCTCCCTCGCTTGCAGAGACTCTGGACTCACTTGGAGCGCCAAGGTGGTGGTTCCGGCTCTGGCGGTGGAAAGGGTTCCGTGGGATTGCGTGGACCGGGTGAGACCCAGTTGGAGATGGACCGCCGTATCATCCTCGGCAGAATGAGCCTCCTCAAGGAGCGACTCGCCGAGATAGACAAGCAGAAGACCACCCAGCGCAAGAACCGTGGACGACTCATCCGTGTGGCACTCGTGGGCTATACCAACGTGGGCAAGAGCACCATCATGAACCTCCTCTCCAAGAGCGAGGTGTTCGCCGAGAACAAACTCTTCGCCACCCTCGATACTACCGTGCGCAAGGTGGTAGTGGAGAACCTTCCATTCCTCCTCGCCGACACCGTAGGATTCATCCGCAAGTTGCCTACCGACCTGGTGGATTCCTTCAAGAGCACCCTCGATGAGACCCGTGAGGCTGACCTCCTACTCCACGTAGTAGATATCTCCCACCCCGACTTCGAGGAACAGATTCAAGTGGTGGAGAACACCCTGAAAGAACTGGGATGCTCCGACAAGCCTTCGATGATCATCTTCAACAAGATAGACAACTACTCCTGGGTGGAGAAAGAGGAAGACGACCTCACCCCGATGCAGAAGGAGAACATCCCTCTCGAAGACCTCAAGAAGACCTGGATGGCGAAGCTACACGACGATTGCCTCTTCATCTCGGCAAAGAACAAGGAGAACATCGAGGAGTTCCGCAATGTACTCTACAAGAAGGTAAGAGAGTTGCACGTGCAGAAGTATCCGTACAACGACTTCCTCTATCAGGATTATGAATAACTAGTATTGGGAATCCCATCAATTCCCCACAAAACAAGCAAGCAAAATGAACGACTATAGACCCCTAACCAGCGAAGAAATCGAGGTGCTCAAGCAAAACAACTGCTGGGCGGAAGACTGGACCTCCGTGAACGTCGGTGAGAACTTCAAGCCAAACTTCATGCACCGTGTGATGCTCTATGGCGAGGTGAACATCGGAGGATTCGACAAGAACGTGGAGGTGAGCCAAGGCTTCGTGAAGCACTCAGGCATCAACAATGCCACACTTCGCAACGTGACCATCGGTGACGACTGTCTCATCGAGAACATCGGCAATTTCATCAACAACTATACCATCGGTGACGATTGCTATATCTCCAACATCTCGACCCTGGAGACCACCGAGGGAGCCACCTACGGCGAGGGCAACCTAGTGAGCGTGCTCAATGAGGTGGGCGAAGGAAACGTCATCCTCTTCTCCGACCTCAATAGTCAGCTCGCCGCCTTCATGGTGAAGCACTTCTCCGACAAGGAACTCAAGGAGCGCATTCGCCAACTCATCAAGACCGACATCGACACCAAGATGCCTGAGCGTGGACGCATCGGCAACAACGTGAAGATTATCAACACCAAGGAAATCACCAACTGCGTGATCAACGACTTCTGTGAGGTGAATGGTGCTTCCCGACTGAGCGATTGTACCCTGCTCGGAAGCATCCATGGCAATGTATATATCGGCACAGGTGTCATCGCCGAGAACTCCATCATCGCCGAGGGCGCAAGCGTCATCAACAGTGTGAAGATACAAGATTGCTTCGTGGGCGAGGCTTGCCAGTTGAGCAATGGTTTTACGGCATCCGCCTCCGTCTTCTTCGCCAACTCCTACATGAGCAATGGCGAGGCTTGTGCGGCATTCTGCGGTCCTTTCACCGCCTCCCACCACAAGAGCAGCTTGCTCATCGGTGGCATGTTCTCGTTCTACAATGCTGGCTCAGCCACCAACTTCTCCAATCACGCCTACAAGATGGGACCTATGCACTGGGGCATCCTGGAGCGAGGTTCGAAGACCGCCAGTGGCGCTTACCTCTTGATGCCAGCCACCCTAGGTACCTTCTCCGTGTGCTTCGGCAAGCTGATGCACCATCCTAACACCCGCAACCTGCCATTCGCCTACCTGATAGCCGATGGCGACAAGATGTTCCTCATCCCTGGACGAAACATCACCACCGTGGGTCTTTACCGAGACATCAAGAAATGGCCTAAGCGTGACCTCCGTGCAATGGAGAACCGCAAGAGCATCGTCAACTTCGACTGGCTCTCCCCTTACTCCGTGGGCGAGGTCTTGAAGGGCAAGAAGATATTGGAGAACCTGCGTGAGGTGACGGGCGACAATGTTTCGCAATATCTCTATCACGAGTATATCATCCCTTCTTCCTCCCTCCACAAGGGCATCAAGTACTACGACATCGCCCTGCGCATCTACATGGGCGCCGTATTGAAGAGAGTGTTGAAGCTTGACCCAGCCATCACCCCTCCTACCACCCACATCGGCGAAGGCGACTGGGATGATCTCTCAGGACTTCTCCTCCCTGTATCAGAGGAACAGCGCATCATCGACGACCTCAAGGATGGCACTATCTCCGACATTCTCACCCTCTTGAAGAGATTTGAGGACATCAATGCCAACTATCGTGACTACCAATGGGCGTGGACCTACAAGATGGTTTGCGACTATTACCATATTGACGAGATTACCCTGGAGGATGCCAACCGCATCCATGAGGACTATATCAAGGCACGCCGCTCTTGGATAGCAGAAATCAAGAAGGATGCCGAGAAGGAGTTTGCCATGGGTGACGTGGAGGAAGAGGTATTCCGCAACTTCGTGGATAGTCTCGACCAAGAAGTGGATTATGAGAACTAAACCAACTATATTATCATAAAATGAGATTAAAGTATGTAATGATGGCCGCTCTCTTGATGGGAGCCTTGAACGCCACCGCCAAGGATTATCATTACACCACCGTGCCAGGCGATGCAATGAAGACACGCATCTACACCCTCGACAATGGTCTGAAGGTGTATATGTCAGTTAACAAGGAGAAGCCTCGCCTGCAGGCTAACATCGCCGTGAAGACAGGTTCGAGAAACGACCCTGCCGAGACCACCGGTTTGGCTCACTATCTGGAGCATCTGATGTTCAAGGGCACCACCCATTTCGGCACCACCGACGTGGAGAAGGAGAAGCCTTACCTCGACGAGATCACTCGCCGATACGAGTCTTATCGCAAACTCATCGACCCAGCACAGCGCAAGCAAGCTTATCACGAGATTGATTCCATCTCCCAACTTGCCGCCCGATACAATATCCCCAACGAGTACGACAAGCTGATGGCAAGCATCGGAAGTGAAGGTTCCAATGCCTACACCAGCAATGACGTGACTTGCTATGTAGAGAACATCCCGAACAACGAGATCGAGAACTGGGCGAAGATTCAGAGCGATCGCTTCCAGAACATGGTAATCCGTGGTTTCCACACCGAGTTGGAAGCCGTGTACGAGGAGAAGAACATCACCATGGCAAGCGATGATGACAAGAGATGGGCTGCCCTATGGAAGCTCCTCACCCCTACCCACCCTTATGGCACTCAGACCACCATCGGTGAGCAGGAGCACTTGAAGAACCCTAGCATCGTCAACATACAGAACTATTTCCACCAATACTATGTGCCAAACAATGTGGCTATCGTATTGGCAGGCGATTTCGACCCAGACCAAACCATCCAGGTCATCGACAAGTACTTCGGTGGATGGAAGAAGAGCGACAAGGTGACAAGACCTGAGTTTGCTCCTCAACCAGAGATTACAGCCGCCAAGGACACCACCGTGGTGGGTCAAGACGCAGAGAACGTGACGATGGCTTGGCGATTCAAGGGAGCCAATCAGGGCGAGGGCGACATCCTCGACATCATCTCCAGCATCCTCAGCAATGGCAAGGCAGGCCTCTTCGATACCGACCTCAATCAGCCCATGAAGGTACAAGGAGTGGATGCTGGTACCGATGAACAGCACGACTATACCGCCTTCATCGCCATAGGCATGCCTAACCAAGGACAGAAACTCGAAGAGGTACGTGCGCTCATCCTCGAAGAGATGGGCAAGCTGCGCCGTGGAGAGTTTGCCGACGACTTGATTCCTGCCGTCATCGCCAACAAGAAGTTGGATTTCTACAAATCATTGGACGACAACGATCAGCGTGCCACCATGATGGGCAATGCCTTCATCAACGACCAAGACTGGGCGCAAGTAGCCAACCAGCTCGAACGCCAGAGCAAGCTCACCAAGAAGGACATCGTGGAGTTTGCCCAGAAGTATTTGCGCGACGACAACTTCGTATGCGTCTATAAGCGCATGGGAGAGGACAAGACTCTCGTGAAAATCGAGAAGCCTGCCATCACCCCTATCCCAGCCAACCGTGAGTATGAGAGCGACTTCCTCAAGGAGGTGAAGAACTCCAAGGTAACGCCTATCCAGCCACAATTCCTCGACTTCAAGAAGGACTTGACCATTGGCAAGACCTCCAAGAACATCCCACTCATCTATAAGCAGAACACACAGGATGGCTTGTTCAACCTCGTCTTCCGCTATGAGTTTGGCGATGAGGATGACCTCCGCTATGGCTATGCCGCCGATTACCTCAACTATATCGGTACCAAGAAGATGGACGTGAGCGACATCAACAAGGCTTTCTACGACTTGGCTTGCAACTATAGTGTATCGACTACCAACAACACCTTGCAAATCAGCCTCAACGGACTGAACGAGAATCTGCCTAAGGCTCTCAACCTCATGGAGAACTTGTTGAAGAACGCCAAGGCAGACAAGGAGAGTTGGGCACAATACATCGAGCAAGTGGAGAAAGGAAGAGAGGATGCCAAGACCGACCAGAAGACCAACTATAGCTATCTCTGGAACTATTGCAAGTATGGCAAATACAATCCATCTCGCAATGTCATCAACATGGCAGACCTCAAGAAGGCAGACCCTCAGGAGTACATCAACCTCTTGGCTGGCTTGAACAACCTCCAGCACACCGTATTATATTATGGTCCTTATAGCGAGGCTCAACTCAACACGCTCCTCGCCAAGGAGCATAAGACGGCAAAGACACTTGCCGCCGTGCCTCAGGGCAAGAAGTATGAGTTGACCGAGACACCACAGACAGAGATTATCATCGCTCCATACGATGCCAAGAACATCTATCTGCGCCTGTATCACAACGAGGGCAAGCAGTGGAAGCCAGAGAATGCCCCAGTGGAGGCACTCTTCAATGAGTACTTTGGTGGAGGCATGAACACGGTGGTATTCCAGGAGTTGCGTGAGACACGAGGCTTGGCTTACAATGCCGCCGCCATGTATGCCATGCCAGCTCTCAAGAATCAGCCTGAGTATTTCTATACTCACATCATCTCTCAGAACGACAAGATGATGGACTGCATCAACGTGTTCAAGGAGATTGTGGATACGATGCCACAGAACCAAGCAGCCTTCGACCTCGCCAAGAATAGCCTCATCAAGCGCTTGCAGAGTGCAAGAACCACCAAGTTTGATGTCATCAGCTCTTATCTCTTCTACAAGAACCAAGGCATCGACTTTGACTTGAACAAGCTCATCTATGAGAAGTTGCCATCCCTCACCCTGCAAGACATCGTGAAGTTTGAGCAGGAGAATATGGTGAACAAGCCTTATCGCATGATGATTCTTGGCAATGAGAAAGAACTCGACATGAAGAGCTTGGAAAAGATAGCACCAATCAAGCGTCTATCACAAAAAGAAATATTCGGATATTAATTAAATATACAAAAACGTAGTTATGGCTAAGACTCCAGATTTTAAGTACGCTCCTATGTTTCAGTTAGGAGAGGACAAGACAGAGTATCGCTTGCTTACCAAGGAAGGTGTAAGCACAGCAGAGTTTGAGGGTAAGACAATCCTCAAGGTTTCTAAGGAAGCATTGACCTTGCTCGCTCAGCAGGGTTTCCACGACGTAGAGTTCATGCTCCGTCGTGAGCACAATGCTCAGGTAGCTAAGATTTTGACCGACCCAGAGGCTTCTGAGAACGACAAGTACGTGGCTCTCCAGTTCCTCCGCAATGCAGAGACAGCCGTGAAGGGCATTCTCCCATTCTGCCAGGATACAGGTACTGCTATCATCCATGGTGAGAAAGGTCAGCGTGTATGGACCGACTTCGAGGATGAAGAGGCTTTGAGCCTTGGTGTCTATAACACTTACACCCAGGACAACCTCCGCTATTCTCAGAACGCTCCTCTCAACATGTATGATGAGGTGAACACTCGTTGCAACCTCCCTGCTCAGATTGACATCGAGGCAACAGAGGGTGATGAGTATCGCTTCGTAATGGTTGCCAAGGGTGGTGGTTCTGCCAACAAGACTTACTTCTACCCTATGACCAAAGCTACTATCCAGAACGAGGGCACCTTGCTCCCATTCTTGGTAGAGAAGATGAAGAGCCTCGGTACAGCTGCCTGCCCTCCTTACCACATCGCATTCGTGATCGGTGGTACCAGTGCAGAGAAGAACCTTCTTACCGTGAAGTTGGCTTCTATCAAGTACTACGATGAGTTGCCTACCACTGGTGATGAGACAGGTCGTGCCTTCCGTGACATCGACTTGGAGCAGAAGCTCCTCGAAGAGGCTCACAAGATTGGCTTGGGTGCTCAGTTTGGTGGTAAGTACTTGGCTCACGACATCCGTGTCATCCGCCTTCCTCGACATGGCGCTAGCTGCCCTATCGGTATGGGTGTAAGCTGCTCTGCCGACCGCAACATCAAGGCTAAGATCAACAAGGACGGTATCTGGTTGGAGAAGATGGATGAGAACCCAACAGAGTTGATTCCTGAGGAACTTCGCAAGCCAGGCGAGGGCGCCAAGGGTATCGAGATCGACCTCGACAAGGGTATCGACGCCGTACGTGCTGAATTGACCAAGTATCCTGTCAGCACTCGTGTCAACTTGAAGGGTACTATCATCGTGGCTCGTGACATCGCTCACGCTAAGCTCAAGGCTCGCTTGGACGCTGGCGAGGAGATGCCAGAGTACTTCAAGAATCATCCTATCCTCTATGCAGGACCTGCTAAGACTCCAGAGGGTTACCCATGTGGTTCTATGGGTCCTACCACTGCCAACCGTATGGACCCATACGTTGACGAGTTCCAGGATCATGGCGCTAGCTTGGTGATGATTGCCAAGGGTAACCGTGGCCAGGTGGTTACTGATGCCTGCAAGAAGCATGGTGGTTTCTATCTCGGTACCATCGGTGGTGTAGCCGCCGTTCTCTCTCAGAGCAGCATCAAGAGCATCGAGTGCGTAGAGTACCCAGAGCTTGGCATGGAGGCTATCTGGAAGATTACCGTTGAGGACTTCCCAGCTTTCATCCTCGTAGATGACAAGGGCAACGACTTCTTCAAGCAGTTGAAGCCTTGGACTCCTTGCAAGGAATGCCAGAAGTAAGATGTAAGCAATGACACTTACAATTACAGTTCGAAAATCCGCATGGGATGTTTGCTCGAAGAAGAGCTGACTAGGACAAAAGATAAAAACTCCCGAACCAGCAGGAATGCTCGGTTCGGGAGTTTTCTTTTATATCATTCACTCAAATGATGATATGTTTAAAGTTCTTAGATTCCATGCCTTATACACATTGTGGTGGCAAATAAACAACATTTTATTATTTTAAGCAAATAAAATGCTGATATCTTTCAGAAAATGCGTAAATTTGTATGCAAATTGATGGAATCGCAAGATGAATCGCAAGATAATACACATCGACATGGATGCTTTCTTTGCCTCTGTAGAGCAAAGAGACAACCCCGAACTTCGAGGCAAACCGATAGCGGTGGGCTTCGACGGACCTCGTGGTGTCGTTTCGACGGCAAGCTATGAGGCAAGGAAGTTTGGCGTTCACTCGGCGCAATCCATCGCCCAAGCCAAGCAACGTTGTCCGGGTCTCATCATCGTGCCTTGCCGCCATGAACATTACAAGGAGGTGTCTCAGCAGATACATCGCATCTTCCAAGAATACACCGACCTCATCGAACCGATTTCCATCGACGAGGCTTTCCTCGATGTCACCCATAATAAGAAAGGTATCAACCTAGCCGTTGACATCGCCCAGGAAATCAAGGTTCGCATCAAGGAGGAGACACAACTCACCGCCTCGGCTGGCATCAGCTATTGCAAGTTTCTCGCCAAGGTGGCTTCCGACTATCGCAAGCCCGATGGCATCTGCACCATCCATCCCGACAAGGCACTCGACTTCATCGCCCATCTCCCCGTGGAAGACTTTTGGGGCGTGGGCAAGAAGACACTCCAGAAGATGCACTTCATGGGCATCTACACAGGTGCCGACCTGAGAAAGGTTTCGGAAGCACATCTTGTGGAAGTGTTCGGCAAGGCGGGACACATCTTCTATGATTTCGCCAGGGGTATAGACGAACGACCGGTGGTGACCTATAGGGAGCGCAAGTCAGTGGGATGCGAGCAAACTTTCTTGGAGGACATCTACACCCCATCTGCCGTCATCATCGAACTTTATCACACCGTGCTCGAACTCCTCACTCGCATCGACAAGAGTGGGTTCGAGGGCAAGACTTTGACGCTCAAGGTGAAGTTTGCCGACTTCACACAAATTACTCGCAGCATCTCGCAAGACAAGATTCTAAAGAAGAAAGCCGACATACTACCTCTCGCCAAGCGATTGCTGAAATTGGTGGATTACTCTTCCTCCCATCCCATCCGTCTCTTGGGCTTGTCGGTAAGCAACGCCTCGTCCGAGGAAGCCAAGAAGGAAGACCGAGAGAATAGCACAGCAAGACCGGAGTATATCGAACTAGAATTGGAGTTTAAGGAAGATTAATAGTCCAAGAGCCTAAGAGCAATCTCCATCCAAAGCCTTTGGATGGACATACAAAGCCTTTGGATGTGCATACAAAGGTTGCGTATCTACATTCAAAGGCTTTGAACGAAAACTTTCCCCCTTTACTTACGCATGTCCTCAGGAATCTCAGGCATAGCGCCATGCTGTGTGCATACATACGCACTCACTTGCACCGCCAACTTATGAGCCTCAGCTACGCTCTTGCCCTTCAAGATGCTAGCGCAGAAAGTACCCGTGAAGCTATCGCCTGCACCAACGGTATCGGCAACCTCTACCTTTGGAGTCTCTTGGAAAGAAACCTTGCCTGGGGTGAAGACGTAACTTCCGTTCACGCCGCAAGTCAACACGAGCATATCAAGACTATACTTGCCGAGAATCAACCAGCACTTGTTCTCAATGTCCAAACCAGGATAGCCGAAGAGGCGACCGATGGTAATCAACTCCTCATCGTTGATTTTCAAGACATTGCAACGCTTCAAACTCTCACAGATAATATCCTTGTTGTAGAAGTTCTGACGGAGGTTGATGTCGAATATCTTCAAGCAATCGCTAGGGGTATGGTCGAGGAAGTCGTAAATCATCTTGCGGCTCACAGCATTGCGCTGAGCCAAAGAACCCCAACAAACAGCACCCGTATTGCAAGCGATTTCCTTGATTTCATCGGTGAATGGGATGTTGTCCCAAGCCACGCCCTGCTTGATGTCGTAAGTAGGCACGCCCTCAGCATCGAGGCTCACCTGTACAGTACCAGTAGGGAAGCCCACCTTAGGCAACACATACTTCAACTTCTTCTCGTCCAACTGGCGAAGAGCCTCATCACCCAAGGCGTCATTGCCTATCGCACTCACTGCCACGGAGTGCAAACCATGCTGACCTGCATGATAAGCGAAGTTGGCAGGAGCACCACCGAGTTTACTACCTGTTGGGAATACATCAAAGAGAATCTCCCCTAAGCCTACACAATATTTCTTGCTCAATTCAGTATTCATAGCTCAATATTTTAATTACATTTTCACCTTATTAATATAAGAGAAGAGGTAGAGCACCCCCACTGCCATGACGAGCACAGCTCCTATCTGACCGATGGCATCGCTGGCAAATCCCATGATAAGTGGAAAGACGGTTCCACCGAAGAGACCCATGATCATCAATCCGCTCACCTCGTTTTTCTTCTCTGGCAATGCAAGCAAAGCCTGCGAGAAGACGATGGAGAAGACATTCGAGTTGCCATATCCCACCAAGGCGATGGCGATATAGAGGATAGCCTTGCTCTCACCGAAGAACATGCCCACCATACTCAATGCCATCATAACGATGCTGATGGTGAAGAAGAGACGTGGCTTCATCACACGGAGGAAAACCGTTCCGGTGAAGCATCCGATGGTACGGAAGATGAAGTAGAGCGATGTGGCGAAGGCAGCCTCATTCAAGGTCCAATGCAAACGCTCCATCAGAATCTTAGGAGCCGTGGTGTTGGTACCCACGTCGATGCCCACATGGCACATGATGCCGATGAAGGAAAGCAGCACGATAGGCTTGCCCAACAACTTGAAGCAATCGACAAAGCCCGAAGCCTTGCCCTCCATCTTCTCCTCCTCGATAGGGGCACCTGCCAAGAATATCGTGGCGAAGACACCGATAATCATATAGATAGGGAAAAGCACACGCCAACCCAAACCTAAGTCGGGTATGGTTGCCACGGCACCCCACATGGCGATGTAGGGAGCCATGAAAGAGGCTATCGCCTTCACAAACTGTCCGAAAGTCAGGGTGGAAGCCAAGTTCTTGCCTGATGTCACGACAGATACCAAAGGGTTCAAGGAAGTTTGCATCAAAGCATTTCCAATACCCAGGAGAGAGAACGAGACGAGCATGATACCGAAAGTCTCGCCAAAGATAGGCAAGAGAAGAGACACTACCGTCACGATGAGTGAGAGCAGCACGGTCTTCTTTCTACCGATTTTATTCATCAACATGCCCGTAGGCACAGAGAATATCAAGAACCAGAAGAACACCAATGATGGAAACAGGTTGGCTGTCGCATCATTCAGGTTGAGGTCTTCCTTCACATAGTTGGAGGCGATGCCTACCAAATCCACAAATCCCATGGCGAAGAAACAGAGCATCACTGGGATGAGTGTCAGTTTCATTGACTTGCTCATAATTACAATGCTATTTGCGATTGATGATGAAGATAGTTTACAATGCCAGTTTATGAACCTTTACATTCTTAAACTCAGCCTTGCCACCCTTGCTATAGAGTTTCACATTCTCGTATGGAGCCACAGGGAAGACGAGGTTGGTCATGGCGATGCGACCACCATCTACGAAGAGCTCAACAGATGACTTATCTACGAAAATATCAACATGATAGGTCTTCTTGCCATCCTCGCAAAGACTCAACGGAGCCCAGGTAGCCAGAGCGAAATCGTTCTTGTAGTTGATGGAGTTGGCGATGCGGGCAGGCTCCTTGCCTTCTGCAGCACGCTGCTTGTCCCAAGCCAACTCGATATCGTGAGGAACTGCCTGCTTGCCGAAATCGGTCAAACCGCTCTCAGTTCTATCCATTACCACCTTGCCCTGCTCCATATCGAAGTAAATCATGGTGCGCTCACGCTTGTTGTTTGAAATCTCAATACCGGCAATGCCGTTGGCATCTGGAGTTACATCAGCCTCAATCTCGAAGGCACCCTCCATGTTGGCTGCAACACCCTTCAAATCCTTAGCTTCAGCTACAGAAGCATCAGCAATATTCTTGGTATCCTTTCTCAAGGCATATACCTCAGGAGCTACATCCTCAGAAATATAATACTTGCCATTCTTCTCGTAGAGCTTCAACTCTCTTGGCAAACCGTTGGCACCACGATTCTGCTTGAACGGAGTGAGGTTGGCATACTGCCAGTTGCTCATCCAGGTGATTCCCAATACACGGTCGCCTGTGTTAGAGAAGGTAACAGTAGCGTAATGATCCTTACCCCAATCGAGCCACTTCACATCGTGGGCATCAGGACAGGTAAAGTTCTTTCCATCGAAATCGCCTACGAAATACTCTGTAGCGCTGCCACCAAACCAGCAACCTGGGTTGATATTCATCGTCATCACCCACTTCATCTTCTTCTTATCACCATTTACAGGCAACTGGAAGAAGTCTGGGCACTCATACTGGCATGGCTGCTGACCCATACCCTTGCCGAAAGCACTTACATAAGTCCACTTCTTCAAGTTCTTTGACTTATAGAAACGGGTCTCCTTATCGGCAGAAACAATCATATACCAGCACTTTCCCTTCTCATACCAGAACACCTTAGGATCGCGGAAGTCCTTCAAGCCATCGAATGGAGTCAACACTGGGTTGCCCTCATACTTGGTGAAGGTGCGGCCATTGTCATTGCTGTAGGCGATGCACTGAACCTCATCGTGGTTCACGCTGTTGTTGGTATAGATGGCGATGATGGCATTCTTGCCAAAACCGGCAGTATTCTTCTTATCTACTACAGAACTACCAGAGAAGATATGACCTACAGGGTCGCGGGCGATGGCTGGGTCGAGATGCTCCCAGTGTACAAGGTCCTTGCTTACGGCATGGCCCCAGTGCATATTACCCCACTTGCTTCCGTATGGGTTATACTGGAAGTAGAGATGATACTCACCATCCTTATATACCATACCGTTAGGGTCGTTCATCCAACCGTAGAGCGGAGTGAAGTGATAAGATGGGCGATAGTAATCGGTATTGGTGGTATCGAATGTATCGCTGAGCTTGAGCAAGCTGAGTGCCAAGGCATCCTTCTTCAAACCGAGAATCTTGACGGTAGCGGTCTTACCCTTGCCCAAGGCAAATGGTACGAAGTAATCGGAACCATTCTGAGCCAGGCGAACGTCCATCCAGGTATCATCCTTAGAACCTGTATCGAGCAAAACCTGGGCCTCATCCTTCTCTTCCTGGATAGGGAGAAGAAGATACTTGGTAGGATTCTCCACCTTGATGATAGTAGTATCACCCTTGTGTTCGATATTCATCTTCTGTGCAAAGGCAGAAGTGGTAGCTGATGCCATCAACATGAGGCAAGCAGCCTTCATCATATTGTTCGTTTTCATTGTTTAATTATTGTTTAGTTCGACTTATGATTGATAGATTTGCACTATAAATGTAAAGTTGTTATTCTAAAAACGTTGTATTTTTCTTATATTATCGACAGCCCTATACCTTATTATATATAGGAGCTGCCGATGGTGTTAATTGAAGATTTAGAGCGATTAAAACTTCAAAGAAGCTGTAAACTCTATGGTGAATGGACGGAGATAACTACCCGTCATAATCTGATTCTTAATACCCTTGGCCTCATCCTTGGTAATCAACTCAGCACCTGCGATACTACCCTTGGCACCAGTCTGGTTGAGGAAGTTGACTACGGTGCAACCGAGAGCCAGACGCTTGGTTGCCTGCCAGTTCAAACCTCCGAAAGTCTCCCAGTGACCATTGAAGTAATATGCCTCGTTGATGTTGGCGTAGGTCTTGCTGAAGTAACGGAAGCTGGTCCAGAGCTTGATGTCCTTGGTAATCATGTAACTTGGATCCAACTCGATGAGAATCTGAGGAATCTCTGCTACGATATTGCCAGTGGCGTTGATTTTGCCAACATAACCATCGTTGAAGGTGATGCTGGTTTCATACTTCTTGTAAGTAGGCTTCTGATAAGTGAAGAGGAAGTGGAAATCGAATCCCTTGAATGGATGAGCCACAGCGTCGGTTGTCCATCCCCATGTCTGGATATCGTAAGTCAAAGGAGCTGCCTTGATCTCACTGCCATGCTGCAAGTTCAGAGTTGAGTTGTTGTTGGTCTTTGATATGTAAGAGAACAACGATGTCAAACTCAACCATGAGTTATTGTAGTAGATACCTGCACGACCGAGTGGCACAGAAATCTTATCCACGTTTGGCAATGTAGCTGGGGCAAAAGCCTCAAACTTTGGATGCTGAACGATGTAAGTGAAATCGCCAGTGAAGCCGAAGTTATCAGTCAACTTATAAGTTGCCGCTACAGAGAAATCGTAGTTCAACCAGTTGTAACTCAAATCTACTGGTGCAATCTTGGTTCCATCTGCTGCCGTAGCACCGAGATAATAATCGGCAAAACGACCTACGAATTCACCATTGGCATTCTTCACGGCAGCGTTTTCACCCTTCAGCTTCTGCCACTCCAAACGTGCACCATAGTAGAGGTTCAACTTATTGGTCACGTCCCAATCGTGAGTGAAGTAGAGAGCCAGTTTGTTTTCGCTTCCCTTGTAATACTCAGAGGCATTCTTGTTGAAATCGTAGAAATAGCTATTGCGCTTGTTGGCATCCCAAACTCGCAAAGCATAACTACCATCAGCAGGAACACTCTGGTCATACATGGTAGTATTTGAGCAATAATCAATATGATAGAACCACTCGTTCACGCCGAGGCGGAAGGTGGAAGTTCTGAATTTCTTGGAAAGTTCTGATGTAAAGAGCACCTCATCTATCTTACCAGCATTCAAGCAAGACATACGAGTCTGCACATACTGTCCATCGTAAGCCTTTTCCTGACCATTAATATCACGGTACTGATAGTTATATGTACCCTGACTTGCACTCTTCAAATCGATGATAGACATCGGAGTCTGATAAACCATCGCACCGCGAGAATGGTCGTACTTCAAAGTAGCCTTCCAGTTCAAGCCATTATCAAAACGATAATTGTTCATCAAAGTCACCTCGCTCGCCTTGTTTAAGCAGGCATCATAGAGCGTAGTCTGCTCCAATTCGCCAGTTCGCATATTGCGATAGGTCATCTCATTATCGATAGGAAGATAAGAAGTAGTTCCGAGCTTGAACTTTCCATATTCCTTCACGCTTCCATCGCCTACATAAATGAATGGAGCACTCTGGGTTGCATAGTTATATACGTTGTGGCTGTTGGCATACTTATACATAGCAGTAAACTCACCACGATTGCCGTTATACTTCTTGGTGAGGAGCGCCTTGTAAATCTGAGTACGATCCTGATAAGGAGTTGACTTAATCTTGAAGGTTCCTGGGTCGAAATCCTGATACATATTAAAGCTATAGTACCAATCCTTTCCGAGGTCTCCATTCAGATTGAGGGAGAATTCTTGCAATCCGAAGTGGTTGCTCTTATAATTGAGTGTGCCATTGAATCCTTTCTGTCCCACTTGGGTGAAAGAGTTGACGGCATATCCGATGTTACCTGTGGTGATGGCAGTCTCTGCTATCTTGAGCAATCCCTGATGACTCAAACTTGCATCGCCACGCCAGATGGTATTCACGGAATGTGGATTGGTGGCGTAGGTGACAGGCAGACCATTCTCCAACACGTTAACATCTGCAGAAGGCAAGCCTATCTGAATCTCACGAGGACCATTGGCACTTGCGGCATTGAGCATCACGTTGCGATTACCTTCCTCCTTGGAGTTAGCATTCTCGTCTTGTGCGAAAGCAGAAGCTGAAATCAAAGAAAGTGCAAGCATCATGGCTGCGCTCTTTCCATTAAATAAGGTATCCATAATTTTGTACGGTTTAAATGTTGTTAGTGTTATTGTTTTGTTTCTGCCGCAAAATTAGATAAAGGTCTGAATATCAACTTCAATTAATCTTTCATGAGATACAAAAAATCGTTCATTGTAACATTTCTGCTAGGCAATGAACGATTATTAGGGATAAAAGTTGTACCTTTGCACCCATGATTGTGACGATAGAATGGATGGAAGAGTGGTTCAAGCGGTTTGACCACGACTACTTCGGAGGCAAGCTGCCAGTGCCGGAGTTGGGATTGACTCGTGCCAAGACACGACTGGGACAACTGTCCTTCAAGCGTGCCACCCGATGGGGACGCACCAAACTCTATGACTTCAAACTCTCCATGTCCACCTACTATGACATGACCGACAAGCAGGCGAAGAGCGTGTTGCTGCACGAGATGATACATTACATCATCGGATATACCGGACTGAAAGACACTTCCTCACATGGCATCGTGTTCCGAGGCATGATGAATAGCCTCAACCGCAAGTATGGTTGGGACATACGAGTGATGACCTCCACCAAGGGATGGAAAGTGAGTGAGAAAGTAAAGGAGAAGAAAAAGGCAGAGGGGCCTCAAACCTATCTGATGCTTGCCATCGAAATGAAGGATGGCAAGCACTATCTATCACGTGTCAACCCTAGCTTCGCTAGAAGCATCGAGGGCAAACTTCACCTAGTAAGAGAAATCCGTTCGCATCAATGGTACACTACCCAAGAATCTTACTTCGAGGATTATCCACAAGTAAGAAGCCTTCGGGGCAGAAGAATCTCCAAGGCGGATTACGAGAAACTATTAAATGTACTCACTCCATTTCATATATCCTAAGCATTTACCTCTCCTGGCAAAATACCATTTTCTGCCTTGAAACACTTGGTGAAATAAGACGGAGCAGAGAATCCTACCTCATAAGCCACCTCGGAAATGCTCATGCTACGGCTCTCCAAGAGGCGACGTGCCTTGGCAAGACGAGCCTTGCGAATCAAATCGACCACAGACGAACCCGTCATCGCCTTCACCTTGCGATACAGTTGCACTCGACTCAATCCTATCTCCTTACCAATATCCTCCACACCAAAATCACTGTCTGAAAGATTCTTCTGGATAATATCGTGAAGTTGCTTGACAAACTGCTTGTCCCGATCATCCAAATGCGACTCCTCTATCTCCTTCTCCGCCACTTGCGTACCTTGGAACACATTCTTCAAGAGATTGCGCTGCTTCAAGAGATTCTCAATGCGAGCCAAGAGCACCTTGCTATGGAACGGCTTGGTGATGTATGAATCGGCACCATGCTCATACCCCTCCGCACGCTGCTCTTCCAGATTCTTTGCCGTCAGCATGATGACTGGGATATGAGAGGTGGCGGTGTGGGTCTTCAACTGCTCGGTGAACTCCAAGCCATCCATCACAGGCATCATTACATCACAAATCACCAAGTCGGGTACCTCCTTCTTGGCTATCTCCAAACCTTCCTTTCCATCCGATGCCTCCAACACGAAGTAATCATCCTGCAGGAGTGTACGCTCATATTGTCGGATGTCATTGTTGTCGTCAATGATTAACAAGGTAGGTTTATTGGTATGCTCACTGATAACCTGTTGGAGTTTTCCACCTTGTTTATCCCCATCGTCGATATATTGCAAAACGGCATCGTTCACAACATTCATACTCGTTGATGCAGAGCTACTTGCAGCGTTATCCACAACTTCATCCTCATCGTGGACAACTTGTCCTTTCGCCTCTTGTTGGCGAGGTATTTCCACGATGAAGTCGGAGCCTTTGCCCAACTCACTTTCCACATGAACTACGCCATGATGCAAATCGACAAACGACTTCACCAAAGCCAAGCCGATGCCCGTACCACTCGCAGCTCCCTTGGCTTGAAAGAAGCGTTCGAACACCTTAGCCGCCTCTTCCTTGGCGATACCCTTACCCGTATCTCTTACGTCAATACGCAAGAAGTCCTTATTCTCCACATCTTTCAAACTGACGAAGATGTCACCATCCGAAGGTGTATATTTCAAGGCATTGCTCAAGAGATTGAACACGATGCGAGACACCTTCTCCTTGTCGGCGATGACATGAGTATCACCCGACAAACCATTCCCGTCGAAATGCAAACGAATCTGCTTGCGCTCCGCTGTCAACTGGAAGTCACCCGTCCACAACTCCAATGCCTTCACGATGTCAAAACGGTTGAGCGTCAAGTTCATCTTTCCATTCTGTATCTTTCTGAAATCGAGGATGCTTCCCACAAGTTGCTGCAAGGCGAGGGCATTGCGCTGCACCATCTTCAGCAAGTCTCTGGTCTTGCCCTTGATACCCTCATCATCCAAGAGCATCTCCACAGGGTCGGCAATCAGTGTAAGAGGCGTACGAAGCTCATGACTGATATTCGTGAAGAATACCAAGCGAGAATGCGTCAGTTCCATCACCTCCTCGTTGAGTCGCTTCATCTCCTTGTTCTGACTAGAAAGCTGTTCGGTAAGCTTGATCTTGATGAGATAATTTCGAAACACCAATGCTGCCGCAACAAAGATAACAAAAAGCATGATGACCAAGAAGATAATCATCAACTTCTGGTCGTGATAGTCTGACACATATTGGTTGACCACCTTGTGAAGACTTTCGAGGTTGCTCTGTTGGTGCTCGGCATCCTTGGCTTGCATCAAAGTGAGCAAGGCATTGTCCTTGGTGATGATAGACGTACGCAGATAGTTCTCTCGCTTAAAAGGCTGATGTCTCAGTATTCTCATCGCCAACGCCACGACCTCATCACCCTTGGTAGGATAAAGGTAGGAAGCCTCAAAGATGCCATCACGCACGAGTTCTAATCCTCCATTCCGGGTCGCCATCGCATCCATTCCCGTAAACTTATAGTTGCGAGCAAGTCCTTTATCACGAACCACTTGATAGGCTCCCCAACCCATTCGGTCGTTGTGAGAGAAGACATAGTCGAAGTCACGAGTCTTGTCGAGGATGCGTTGCATCGCCTTCTTGCCACTCTCCTCCTTCCAGTCGCCAGCCTCCGAAGCCACCACCTGCATACCCGGATATTTCTTCATGGCTTCCATGAAACCACGATGACGCTCCAAGGAAGGTGAGGAACCTTCCAATCCACGAATCTCCACGACACGACCTTTCCCTTGCAACTTTTGGGCAATAAACTCTCCCATCGACTTGCCGATGGCATAGTTGTCGCACCCGATGAAAGCCGTGTATTTATTGCTGTTAGCCTTGCGGTCGTAGATGATAACCGGAATGCCCTTGTCGTAAGCACGATTGATGGCAGGCGAGATGGTATTCAACTGATTAGGAGCTATCACCAACAAATCCACCTTCTCGTCAATCATCTGATTGATTTGCCGAGTCTGCAACTTGCTGTCATCATTGGAAGAAGCCAACTTGACCTGGATGGAGTCGTTGAGATACTCAGCCATCTGCAGTTCCTTATTAAACTTGTCTCTCCAAAAATCTTTCGAGCATTGCGATACGCCAATGACATATTGAGGAGCAGCCTTTCTGCCACACCCCGCCAACAAGTTGACACCTATTATAATATATAAGAGAATAAAACGTCCCTGTGATTTCATCATTTGTTTCAAAAGGTTTAAAATAGTACCATGAATGGATAGACCACTCATCGGCTGCAAAAATACGATATTTGATAAAAATCACCAAACTTTTAAATAAAAATTAATTCTTCGGTAGCAAGAAATCGTGAAGAAAGCCGAAGATGAAGCTTATGGAAAAGAAAGAGAAGCAAGATGAAAGGGACTGCCAAAAGCGATGACCAGGAGAATAGAAAAGGAGCGGTCTCCTTACGGAAATCGCTCCTCAAATGTTTTATGTAACTAAAAGTATCGTTCCTTAACGATTAAGGAAGACTGATTGCCTCGTTAGGGCAAACATCTGCACAAGTACCACACTCTGTGCAAACATCTGGGTTGATAGAATACTTCTCGCCCTCAGAGATTGCGCCTGATGGACACTCATCAATACATGTACCGCATGCGATACAATCGTCACCAATTACGTATGCCATAATCTTAAATGTTTATATTGTTAATAATGTTTTTGTATTTTCTTTGATGGTGCAAAGATAGAAAATAATTTCCATACTACCTATATTTAGGTATCACTTTTTTCATAATTTATACGATTTCGAAATAATCGTACCTATTAATGATGATGGCGCACCATCGAAGGGCACACATCTTCTGCGCCCACAAAACAATAAGATGAGCGGATTTGCGTTAGAATTATAATAATACATTATTAATAATAGGGAAGCACATGCTGCCCCCCAACTCCATAACATCATGAAGATTTTGACAAAATATCCCCATAGATGGCTGCTTGCCATTGCCTGCTGCCTCACGGCTCTCGCCTCGATGGCGCAGGAGCGAACGGTAGAGAATCGACCTTACTGTGACTTGCGCCCCTTCCACTTCGGTGTGATGGTGGGCACACATCTGCAAGACCTCGAACTGCTGAACGCAGGACAAGTGACCTTCACCGACGAGAACGGACAGGAGGTGACAAGCAACGTGACGGTGGATCAAGACCGATGGGACCCAGGCTTTACCGTGGGTGTACTGGGCGAGTTCCGCCTGAGCACCCACTTCCAGTTCCGCATCGCCCCTGCCATGTACTTCGGCACTCGTCACCTCACCTTCCACAATCTCTCATCAGAAGACCGCTATGACGTGAGCCAGGAATTGAAGACAGCATACATCTCTTGCGCCTTCGACCTCATCTTTGCCGCCCCAAGGTTTAACAATCACCGCCCCTACATCATGGCAGGCTTGAATCCGATGATGAACCTGAGTGGCAACAAGGACGAATACCTCCGCCTGAAGAAGACTGACCTCTTCGTGGAGTTGGGCATAGGTTGCGACTTCTACCTTCCCTTCTTCAAGTTGCGCCCAGAACTAAAGTTCATGTATGGTCTGCTGAACTCTTACGACAAGGGCTACGCTAGCAAAGTAAAGGACAAGAGCATGCTCCCTTACACCCTCGCTGCCAAGGAAGCCCATAGCAAAATGATAGCCCTTACCTTTTACTTTGAATAAGAAGGCAAGGGCTAGCAGAAGGACATTAGTAGGCATAATGAACGATCACTTTCTTTAAATCTTTGGCGGCAGAACTGCTGCCATAATACACCTCATAGTCGCCAGCCTTGGCACGCATGGTATTGGTGCCGGCATCGAAGAGTTCGAAGTTTTTGCTATCGAGCGTGATGACGGCTTGGGCTGTCTCGCCCGCCTTGACGCTCACTCGCTGGTAAGCCTTGAGGGTCTTCAGAGGGCCTTCGGTATCGGTAGGGTCTTTCACATAGACTTGCACAACCTCGGCACCATCCTTCTTTCCCACATTGCTGACAGGGATGGTCAAGGTGATTTGCTCGCCCTTCTTCAATGTCTCGTTCGAGAGTTTTGCCTCCCCTATATTATATAAGGTGTAACTCAGTCCGGAACCGAATGGGAAGAGGGCATCGTTCATATAGCGATAAGTTCTGCCTTTCATGCTGTAGTCCTTGAAGTCTGGCAACTGCTTGGTATCACGATAGAAGGTTATAGGCAACTTGCCCGATGGATTGTACTCACCAAAGAGCACACGAGCTACCGCCTCGCCACCTTCCTGACCAGGATACCAAGCCTGGAGAATGGCATCACAGCTCTCGGTCTCTGGAGCCAAGGCTATCGCCGAACCCGAACAGTTGACGAAGACTACCTTCTTGCCTGCGTTCTTCAATGCCTTCAAGAAACCACGCTGTACCTTTGGCAACTCGATGTCGGTACGGTCGCCACCCTTGAAACCTGGAATATTAATCGGCATCTCCTCCCCTTCTAGCTGTGGAGCGATACCACCCACGAAGACCACCGTCTCACAGTCTTTCAACTTCTGAATGGAAGCCGTATAATCGATCGGAGTCTCATGACCAATGTTAATCTTCATATCGGCATTATAGTTTGGCATCTCTGCATAACGGATTTCTATCTGATACTCTTTTCCATTCACAGCCTCAAACTCGATACGAGACTCGGTAGTGCGCCAGTCAGACTTCTCAGCCTTCTTCTCGCCATTGAGATACACCTCATAATGTCCACAAGCAGCCACATCGAGCAACACCTTATTGGTTTGCTTCGGACGGAAAACAGTCTCGTACTTGGCAGAGAAGCCCACCAACTTCACGTTTGGTGCAAAGGAATGCTGTCCGTATGTTGTCACCTGGATAGGATTCTTTTCATAGGTGATAGTCACAGGCTTGCCTTCGCTCTCACGATTGTTCCAGAAAGTACCCCTGAAACCTACCTTGCCATCCATGGAGCATTGGTCATAGTAGGAGTCGAGCGTTTGGTCGTTCACCAAGTCACATCCCTTGAAGGTGACAAGTTGGTTCTTCTTCAGACGACTCTTGATGCCATCAAGGATCGTGATGGTTTGGCGTGGCGTACCATTGTAGTTACCCCACATCATCGGCTCGTTATCCACGTTAGGACCGATGAAGGCGATTTTCTTCTCCTTCTTGCTGAGCGGCAATACCTCATTCTTGTTTTGGAGAAGCGTCATGGTCTGGAGAGCCATATCGAGAGAGAGTTGACGATGAGCCTTGCTACAGAGCACTGAGGTAGGAATGCTGGACCAAGATACCACCTTGTTGTCGTCCATCTCGCCCAAGTCGAAGCGACCTTCGAGCAAGCGAATCACATGCTTATCCACCTCTGCCTCGGTGAGCGCACCATACTTCACTGCCTCAGCCACCGACTTATACACATAGTTGAAGCCGCACTCCACGTCGGTTCCTGCCAGCACGCCCTTTGCTGCTGCTGTCTTCGGACTGCTCGACACCTTGTGGTTCTCCCAGAAGTCGGTGATGGCACCACAGTCGGACACCACCAAGTACTTGAAGCCCCACTCGTCTCGCAAGATCGTTTGGAGCAAGCGGGTGCTACCGCAACAAGGTTCATCATCCCAACGCTGATAAGCACACATCACCTCTCTCACCTTGGCATCTTGTACGAGCGACTTGAAGGCAGGCATATAGGTTTCCCAAAGGTCACGAGGCGACACATCGGTCACGTTGTCAGTATGTCTTGCCCATTCCGGACCGCTATGGATGGCATAGTGCTTGGCACACGCCCAGAGTTTGCGATACTTGGTGTCTTCCGGTCCTTGCAAACCACGCACCACGGCGCATCCCATCTGCGAGGTGAGGTAAGGATCCTCACCGTATGTCTCTTGTCCACGTCCCCACCGAGGGTCACGGAAGATATTCACGTTAGGTGTCCACACTGAGAGGGCATGGAAGCGAGTAACATCGCCCCCACTCTTCTGGAGTTCGTTCCACTTGGCACGCATCTCATCAGAGGTGGCATCGAAGACCCGATACACCAAGGCGTCGTTGAAGGATGCCGCCATGCCGATAGGTTCTGGGAAGACGGTGACATCGCCCATATTGGCTACGCCATGCAATGCCTCGCTCCACCATTGGAATCGCTTGATGCCCAAGCGAGGGATGGCAGGCGAATCGTCGAGCATCAGGGATGCTTTCTCATCCAAGGTGAGACGACCACACAGGTCAACGGCTCTCTCATGCGCTGAGAGTGCAGGATTCTGATAAGGGAGTTGCGCCCACAGGGATGCAGGTGCCAAACATATCAAAGAGATGAAAAGTTGTTTTGCTTTCATTGTTCAGTTGTTTGATGTTGTCTTTAGTTATTATCTTAGCCTACTGAGTAGGATTGCTGCAAAGATACAAGAAAAAGAGGAAGTTAGAGCTATCTGATGTATCAAATGCTTTAGCATATGTTGCATCATGGATACGAAAACTTAAAAAAGGAGCGTTTCTCACGAAACACTCCTTCAGAAATTATACTATTTAACCTAGAACTTATAATTAAATTTAATCCTAGTATTCACTTAGTCTGGTTATATTAAAACTCTGATTTTCATTCAAAAACTTATTGAGCGGCATTCTCATCTATCTTCTCGTAGCCTGGGTTCTGCTTCAAAGCTGGGTTCTTCAAGATCTCATCAGCTGGGATAGGCATATCCATCTTCTTGATATCGAAGTCGAATGAACGCTTGGTCCAAGGATAGTTAGCGTAATCACTACCGCCATCATCCTTTGGATAGTTGTAGTTGATATGATCCTCGATGTAGCCAGATCTTACCATGTCAGGGCAGAGACACCACTCAGAGTTGAACTCCTTACGACGCTCCTCGTTGACAGCAACGAGCCAAGCAGGAGAAGTATGAGTATAACCAACACGGTTAGGCTTAGCCTGAAGAGCAGTGTAATAAACCTTAGCATCAGGAACCAAAACTTGCTGTGTCATCACACCTACTGGATACTTGGTCATGGTTGTATTCATGTTATTAAATGAATACACATTATTATAATGTGCGAAATACTTATCATAATTTTCACCTACAGCCAAGTTACCCCAAGCACGATTGCGAAGGTCGTTAATGGCCTTCCAGCCTTCTGCACTATTCTCACCTTCTGTACGGAAGCAGCACTCTGCATAGTCGAGCAAGACATTAGCATAACGCTTAGCATAGACAATTGTAGGAGCCCACATCTGACCACCCCAAGCGTTGCCATCAGCCTTGGCTGAACGCCACATCTTAGTTGTCCAGATAGCAGGAGCCATCTCACCATTATCGAAGTGGAACTGCATGGTCTTGGTACCTGCCATCACACCCTCAGCATTCTTGAATGGTTTAACAACATGACCTTCACCATCCTTTGTACCGATAGAATCCTTCAAGTATGGATTGTAGCCCCAAACTGTATTAGATTTTTCGATGCCATATTGTTCGAGTTTTTCCGCTGGCACAGCACCTGTTGCACAAGAAGCATCACGACGATTATCGCCATGCTCATAACAAGAGTACCACTCCCAAGAGAGATATTCAGCACCCCATCCGCCATTCTCAGGACAAGCACAGAACCACTTCATCATGTTAGAGTTGAAGTTGTCGATAGTACGGTCACTACCCCAACTGCTCCACTTGTCACCTTCATCCAAGCACTCTGCCCAAATACACTCCTCATTCCAGAAGCCTGCAGGATCCCAGTTGGTAGCAAAGTTTGGAGTCAACTTATAAGTACCACTGGTGATGATATCCTTCAATTCTTGCTTTGCCTTGTCATAGCAATCACTAGCAGTCTCTGGGCAACGGAAAGCCTTCCACATCAAGGCATCAGCCAAGTAAGCCTTTGCCATACCCTTGGTACAGCGACCATACTGGTCATTGTAAGGTTTCCAATCAAGAAGCTTGGAAGCCTCTGTGAAGTCTTCGATGATGAAATCCCACATCTCCTCGTAAGTCTCTGCAGCCGCCTTCACTGGCGTGTTACTGAAATCTTCACCAGTAGCAAGCATTGGCACACGACCGAAAGTTGTAGCCAACCAAGTATAGAAATAACCACGAAGCGCACGAGCCTCGCCCTCACAGGTCTTTTTGGCAGCATCACTGATCTTGTCTGCCTCTTGAAGACCTGCCAAATAGAGGTTGGCACGAGCAATGGCAGCATAAGCGTGAGCCCATCCTTCACCTAGCTCACCGACATTTGGATCCCAGGTCTGATTGAGGAACTTGACATCCCAACCGGTACACTGGGTATCCATGGTAGGGTGAGAACCCGTAAACAAGTTTGGCTTGAAACCCCAGTTATTATCTTGCGTACTACCTTGGTTGAAAGCATAGATACCATTCAATCCGCGAAGAGCATTATCATCATTCTCAAATTGAGACTCAATGTCCAAGATGTCGTAATGCGGTACATCCAAGAACTTATCGTTATCGCATGAGGACAAGGCTATGCACGCCAAGCCCATCACGGCAAAACATTTAGCTATATTTCTCATAATGATTTCAAGTTTTGATTAATTAAAAGGTTACATTCAGACCGAACATATAGGTACGTGGATTTGCGTAACGACCCGTGTCGAGACCGGTGTAGATAACGCTACCCTGACCCACCTCAGGATCACCATACTTCGTGTAAGGAGAAATGGTGCAGAGGTTCTGGATAGAGAAGTAAGCACGTACAGATGTCAAACTCAGAGGCTCCAACCACTTGCGTGGTACGGTGTAACCAATCTGGATATTGCTAATCTTCAAGAAGTTGCCATTCTCTACCCAAGCATCGCTGATGCGGCTGTTCTTGTTGTTGTCAAGACGTGTCAAGCGAGGAAGAGTACCCCCAGGGTTGGTCTCACTATCATACATCTTCTTATAGCTATCCTTCAAGAGGGCTGGTGTCCAAGAGTCATCAGATGGGTTCATGATAGAGAGACGCATCTTTGAGTAAGAGAGGATGTCCATACCGAGCACACCATAAGAATAGATACTGAAGTCCCAGTTCTTATAAGTTGCACCGAGGTTCAAACCGAAGTTCATGGTAGGAAGACCATTACCAATGATCTGGCGGTCACCATCATCAAGTGTACCAGTCTTATCTGTATCTACGAACAAGAAGTCACCCATCTGTGCATCCTGTCCCTGAGCCTTTGCCTTGTCGAGCATCTCCTGGTTGGTAATGATACCAGCCACCTTGTAACCATAGTAAGAACCTACAGCCTCGCCCTCACGGCAGATAGAGTGGTTGTTCCACTGGAAACCCGTACCACTGACTGCACCGATGTTAGAACCATCAATATCATCAGCTGAGTAAGTACTGTTGCCACCGGTACAAGTTGCAGTGTAGTCAACACCCATCTTCTTGATCTTATTCTTCAAGGTAGAACCATTCAATGCTGCATTGATGCTCCAGTCCTTGTTAATCTGCTTGTTGTAGTTGATAGAGAACTCAAAACCGGTATTGTTGATCTGACCGAAGTTGGTATAGATAGAGGTATTACCTGCAGATGGACGAATCTGACGCTCCAACAACAAGTCCTTGGTCTTACGAGTAAAGAAGTCCATAGATACGTTCAAGTCACCATCGAGGAAACCGAGATCCAAACCAATGTTGAGCTGTTCGTTGGTCTCCCACTTCAAGTTGGTATCTACCAATGGAGCATAGAAACCAGTCTCTTGAGTTAACTGACCTGTAGTACCACCACCTGCACCTAGTGCATAGAAGTTGTACTTAGTATGAGCTGAAGAAAGAGCATATACAGAACGACCAGCGATACCACCAGCGTTACCTGTCTGACCCCAACCAAAGCGGACCTTAGCGTTGCTAATTTCCTTTACGTTCTTAAGGAAAGTCTCTTCCTTAGCACGCCATGCCAAAGCCACTGATGGGAAAGTACCCCAACGGTTACCAGATGAGAAGTTAGAAGAACCATCACGACGGAGGGTAGCTGTCAAGATATAACGATCGAAGAGGTTATATACCAAACGACCATAGTAAGAGATAGTACGGACCTGTGCATTGAATCCACCATTGCCCTGGATAGATTTTGCATTGGTAGTCAAAGAAATCAAACGGTTGTTAGGAGAAAGGAAGTCGTAAGCGCTTGCGCTAACCCATGAGCCTTCATACTTGCTAACAGTATTACCAACCATGAAAGTCAAGGTGTTGAAGTCTGTCTTCCAGTTATAAGTCAAGTAAGTTTCGATGCTCTTAGAGAGGCCCTTACTCTGACCGAGACCGAAGCTATAGTAAGCCTGGTTACGACCCTCATATTTCACCTCTGTCATCTTACCACCAATATTATTGTAACGCTTGTACATACCAGAGAACTCATCGTTATCAGAGTTGGTCTGTGTCCAAGACATGATAGAGTGAGCATTCACCTGATGATTCTTATTCTTGAAGAGAGTCAAGTCAATGTAAGGGTTGATAGAGATACGAGAGTTACGAGTAACACGACCAATTTCCATCTGAGAAGCGTATGGGTTCTGAGCGGTAGCAGTCATACCCTCCCAACCATCAGGAGTTGGAGCGTGACCAGCACCGTATGTTCCATCAGGGTTGACTACATTGACGTGAACTGCTTCACCTGTAGCTGGATCAATATAATCGAGAGATGGAGCCATCTGAGCGATATCACGCTGAGAAGAAAGGTTACCATTGTTACCGAGACCGATGTTGTTACCCTTCACGGTAGAGTACATATAGTTTATGTCGGCGCCAAGTTCCAAGTACTTGTTAACCTTAGACTTGAGGCTACCACGAGCTGTGATACGATCATAGTTGGTATTCACGATGATACCCTTGTTGTTAAGGTAACCTACAGAGAAGTTGTATTGAGTACTCTCTGTACCACCACTAGCTGAAACACCATACTGCTGACGGAGGCTAGTGCGATACATCTGGTCTTGCCAGTCGATGAGGTTACGCTTGCCATCGTATGCCTCAGACCAAATCTGGTTGGTAAGACCTGCACCATCATTAGCCTTAGAATCACGGATAGAACGAGCATAGTCGTCACCTGTCAATGTGTTCAATTTGTAAGGGAGAGTCTGGATACCCCAGTCGGCTGTAACAGTTACGTTAGCCTTGCCTTTCTGACCGTGCTTAGTGGTAATCATGATGACACCATTGGCACCAGCAGAACCATAGATAGCTGTAGCAGACGCATCCTTCAAGACCTCAATGCTCTCGATATCAGAAGGGTTGACGAAGTCGGCGCTAGAGCCTACCTGTACTCCATCTACTACGTAGAGAGGCTGAGCATCACCATTGATAGTACCGATACCACGGATGCGAACGGCTGAGTTAGAACCAGGAGCACCATCTTGTGAAGTAACCATCACACCAGCAGCAGCACCCTGAAGAGCTTGTGCTACATTGACCGGTGTACGTTTCATCATCGACTTGGTATCGATGGAAACAACAGAACCAGTTACGTCACTCTTTTTCATAGTACCATAACCGATAACGACAACGTCGCTAAGAGCGGTGTTTTCTGACTTGAGGGTGATAGCGATATTAGTACGCCCCCCCCACATTTACTTTCTGTGTCACATATCCTATATATGAAATAGAAAGTTGTGCGTTTGACTTAGCGGTTACCTGGAATCGTCCGTCAAGGTCGGTCACTGTTCCATCGTTGGTGCCTAGCACACGAACAGTAGCGCCGATAACAGGTTCGCCACTTTCATCACTTACTAAACCTTTGACTAGGCTCTGAGCCGAGATTCCCAAAGGGAACAAACAGAGCAGGAATAATAATACTAACGGCTTTTCAATCATTTTCAAGTTCCTCATACGAGAATAGATTAAAAGTTTGTAATTATTAGTTAGTTGGTTATTGCCACATAAAACTGCTTTTAGCCATTTTAATTAGGTTTTTGACTTTAAACTCTCATTTATCTTTTAGGTTTTTGACCAAAGATTCATCTTTTACTTATACAATTCTCATCGTATGGCTTTTCGTATTATAAACGTGCGTAAACACTTCGTAACACTCGAAAACCGCTGCAAAAATAGTTTTTTTTTAGACACATCACTTTAGAAAACGAACCAAATTGTTTGTCGTATGATACAAAATGGGCTAATGAAAGAAACAAAAAGGAATCATGAAACAAAAGCGAACGTGCAGGTTAACATTACCTACACGTCCGCTTTTACTAAAAATTATTTAAAATGGGCTAAAGCCTGTTGATAGCTGAGTGGTATTAGGTGCAAAAGTAAGCATTTTCTGCGACTTTTGCCCTATATGAAGTGTTAAATGTAAAAAAACGCAACGAAATGTACCTATTTTCACCAAAAAGCGTTATCTTTGCAGTGATAATTAAGAACCAACTCACCATGAACAGAACCATCACAACGATTTTGGCCTGTATATGTTATTTCGCCGCATATGCGCAGAGCGGCAGACTTTTTAATACAGACCACCAACTTTCGAGTAACCTTGCCACGCAAGTCTTCCAAGACAACAATGGTTTCATCTGGATTGCCACCCGCAATGGACTCAACGTCTTTGACGGCTACAACTTCCGGTCCATGCGAAAGGGCGAGAACGACCCTCGAAAGCCCAACACCAATTGTTTTAACTGCATCACGCAAGACAGCCATGGTTGCATCGTCTTGGGTACCAACCGAGGTGTGCTCATCCACGATGACCAATACTTCACCGAGGTTCAACTGCACAACGAACAAGGGAAGACCTTCAGTGCCTACATTCCGCATATCAAGCGACTGCACAACGGCAATATCTTGATAGGCACGTCAGGGTGTGGCATCTATCTGATGAAGAAAGGCACCCATACCTGCATACCTTTCGCACCAACTCTAGGAAAACTCAAATACATCCATCACATCACAGAAGACAGACAAGGACAACTTTGGCTAATCGCCGATGGCAACCAACTTTTCTTGCTCAACAAGAAAGGTCAACTCATTCGTCACGCCTTCGGGACACAAGACTTGAATGTCAGGGATATCCAGCAAGACAGCAAGGGCACCATTTACCTCGCCACCGAGAGCCAAGGCATCTATCGCCTCACTCCCGGCTCCAGCGTCTTCACCCAAATAACCGCCATTTCCAATCTTCCTGCCAGCACCATCTTCGTCAACAGGAACGACCGCTTATTTATCGGCTGCAATGGCGAAGGCATCACACTCTACGACCCTGTCACCAACATGACTTATGACAATCTCTTCTTTAGTCCACAGACCAACTTGTCGAAAAGCAAGGTAGGAAGCATCATCGAAGACCAGCAAGGCAACATTTGGTTCTCCATGTTGCAGAAAGGCGTGTTCATGCAGCCACTCAGTCCCAACGACTTCGGCTATATGGGCTACCGACTAGGCAAGTTTAATCTCATCGGCGACAACAGTGTATCGAGCGTGATGTTTGACAAGGACCACAATCTCTGGGTAGGAACCGACAAGGATGGCATCTACAAGCTCTCCCCCGATGGCAAGCACCTATTGGGGCACTATGCACCAAGAGCTGTCGTGCTCGGCGTATGCCAAGATACCCAAGGGCGTATCTGGATAGCCACCTATACCGATGGAGCAGGTACACTGGATGCCAACGGCACCTACCACCCACTCGACATCGAAGCCATCAAGAACACAGGTATCTATGACATCAAATGCGACAAGTGGGGCTATGTTTGGCTGACGACTTTGGGCGAAGGTGTGTTCCGCATCAGTCCGGATGGAGCCATCAAGAACTATAAGATGATAGCCAACGGCGATAACAATCCGAAGGCAAACTGTCCACCTAGCAACTATATCGTCAAGTTGGCTTTCTCGAAGGACAACTCCCACATCTATTTTGCCACGTCCGCAGGTTTGGCATGTCTCGACCGCAAGAAAGAGAGTTGGACTTCCACCTTCGGCGGTGTCAACTGCTTGGTCAGAAACTCCTTTTCTCATTGTGTCTTTGTAGATAGCAAGGACCAAGTATGGTATGGTACCGATGATGGTGCCTATTGCCACAACCTGTCGAATCCGAAGCTCTCCAAACATTACACCACAACACAAGGTCTGACCGACAACAGCGTATGCTGTATCAACGAAGACTACCTCGGTAGAATTTGGATGGGAACGAGCAAGGGCATGAGCTGCATCAACTTCATGGAAGGAAGAATCACCAGGCTCTATGCCGGGAATGGCATCCAGAGCAATGAGTTCTCCGATGGAGCCACCTGCATCTCCGCCGATAAACGTACCATCGTGATGGGTGGCACAGGAGGTATCAACAAGTTTGATGTCGCCCATGTCAAACTGCACCCTTGGAAGGCAAACGTCATCCTATCCGGCTTGCTCGTCAACAACGAGCCCGTCATGCCTTACATGGATTCGGATGGTTACACCATCACCGAGCATGGTGTCTATGATACGAAAGAATTCCATCTCTCCCACGAAGACAACTCTTTCACGCTCCAACTCTCCACACTTACTTATAATAATGTGGAGCAAATCGTCTATGCCTATAGCATCAATGACGAGGAGTGGCGCAAGGTACAGAGCGGAGTCAACGAGATTTCCTTCTCCCATCTATTGCCTGGCACATATCACTTCAAGGTGAAAGCCCTCTGCAATAGCTTCGAGACACCAGTCAAGGAGTTTACCATCGTCATCCATCCTGCTTGGTATGCCAGCATTTGGGCTAAGTTTGTCTATTTTCTCATCATCCTCGGCATCCTCTTGCAATATCAGCATTATCGCAAGCGACAGGAAGAAAGCCGCCTAGCCTTGCAACAACATATCCATGCCGAAGAGATGGGCGAGGCTAAATTGCGCTTCTTCATGAACATCAGTCACGAGATACGCACACCGCTCACCCTCATCCTCACCCCTCTTCTCTCCCTCATCAAGGAAGACAAGGATGCCCATCGACAAGGCATCTACAACCTCATGCGCAAGAACTCCGAGCGCATCCTCCACCTCATCAGTCAGATGATGGACCTCAGAAAGATAGACAAGGGACAGATGGCGATGCACATGAGCGAGACCGACATGGTAAGTTTCATCAAAGATGAACACCAGCTCTTCGAGCAACAGGCGATCGCCAAGCAAATCACCTTCACCTTCTTGCATCAAGACGAGCATCTACCAGTCTGGATCGACCGCAACAACTTTGACAAGGTACTCATGAATGTACTATCGAATGCCTTCAAGTTTACCCCTGCCGGTGGCAAGATTCAGATTACCCTCAGCCAGACCACCCGCAATGCCATCATCTCCATCAAGGACAGTGGAAAGGGCATCGACAAGGACAAGTTGGAGACCATCTTCCAACGTTTCTACCAAAGTCCTACCCATTCCAACGACCGCAATGTGGGAACAGGTATCGGACTCGACCTGACACGTTCGCTCGTGGAGCTTCACTATGGCACCATCTTCGCCCGCAACAACGAGAGTACTCACACGCAGGATGAAGACTTCAAGACAGGAAGCGAGTTTATCATCACCTTGCCACTCGGCAAAGCCCACCTCAAGACAGAAGAAATCCTCGAAGAGAAAGCAGAGGAAGAAAACGAGGAAGACTTGGAGGAGCTACAGGAAATCGACGAGACACAGGAAGACACCCTGCAGGCAGAAAGCCAAGAGTCTAAGCCTCATTCCTCCAAGAGCACCATCGCCATCGTAGAGGATGATGAGGAAATCCTCCACTACCTGAGCCTACAGCTAGGCAATGACTTCACCATCCTCACCTACCCTAATGGCAAGGTGGCACTGCCCGAGATTATCAAGACGATGCCAGACCTTGTCATCTCCGACATCATGATGCCAGAGATGGATGGTAATACCCTGTGCAGCAAGATTAAAAACAACGTGAATACCAACCATCTTCCAGTGATTCTCCTTACTGCCATGAGTCGGGAGGAAAGTCAGTTGGCTGGTCTTGAGACGGGTGCCGATGCCTATATCACGAAACCTTTCAATATGGACATCTTGCGCCGTACGATACTCAACCTCCTTGCCGTGCGCCGTACCCTTCGCAATAAGTTTATGGGAAAGGAAAGTCCGGAACCAACCTTTGACACGGTGGAGACCAAGTCGCCGGATGACGAATTGCTCAAACGCATCATGGAGGTCATCAACGAGAACATGAGCGACTCCGACCTGAGCGTGGACGTCATCGCACAAAAGGTGGGCATCAGCCGTGTACATCTCAACCGCAAGATGAAGGAACTGACCAATCAGACTCCGCACAACTTCATCCGCAACATCCGACTGAAACAAGCTGCCAAGTTGTTACTAGACCCCAACCGCAATGTCACCGACGTGATGTACGCCTGCGGTTTCAGCAATGCCGCCAGCTTCAGCACCATGTTTAAGAACCTCTATGGCTGTTCGCCACGAGAATATATGAATAAAGCGCAAGAAGAGAATCCATAACAGATTCTCTTGCTTGCGCTTACCTTTAAGCCCCAAAGCCAGAGGCTTTTCTAACTTTATTTAAACAAGTGTGGAACAAACTCCTTCAAGCATCTTCTCCAGGTGAGCCACTCATGGTGAGTGCCAGGAGAGACATAGACATCGAGTTTGATACCCAAATCCTTCAACTGCTGTGCCATCTTCTCCGTTCCGAAGTTTTCTTCTGAGCCACATCCCATGAACATATACTTGATGTTCTGGTTGTACTTCTCGGCATCGGCGAAGATACCATCAAAGCAAGTCTTCACATCCACGCCAAAGAGGGCGCCACTGAACGTACCGAACGCTGAGAACAGATCGAGATGATTCAATACCGTATTGAAGGTTTGACAACCACCCCACGACAAACCAGCCATCGCACGATGGTCTCTATCGGTCTTGGTGCGGAAAGTCTGGTCGATCATCGGTATCAAGTCCTTGATGATGACATCATAGAAAGACTCTCCGTAATGATTGCGCTCCTCATCCACATTTTTGCCAGGACGAGGCACGAAAGGCTTTTTCACGTCACCACTCTCCATCACGACAATCATCGGTTCCGCCTTTCCCTCGGCGATGAGATTGTCCATGATATGATTCATATGTCCTTGCTTGCTCCATCCGGTCTCATCCTCTCCCATACCATGTTGGAGGTAGAGCACAGGATAACGCTTGTCGGGATGCGTCTCATACTCGGCTGGCGTATAGACCATGGCACGGCGGAACTGCTTCTGCGATGCGGCATAGTAGGAAACGGAGCGCACTTGTCCTTGTGGCACTCCCAACTGAGGACGGTAGTAGTTGCCCTCCTCACCTTCCGGCACTTCCAGTCCACCTGCCTCACGACAACAACCGAAGTAAGTCTCGCTTGCAGGATCGACCACCTGTACGCCATCCACATTCAGGAAATAATAGTGGAAGCCCACCACCAATGGGTCGGAAACGCCATACCAGTCGCCATCGAGGTCTTTCTTCATCGGGTATTTCTTGCCACAGATGTCGAAGATCACCTGCTTTGCCTCCGGAGCATGGAGCTTGACGTAGGCACGGCGGTCTTTATCCACACGCGGATAGTTGGCATCCGGGATGATACCGAGGAGCGAGAGCATCATGTCGGCATATCGCTTGCCCATCGTGCGATAGCTTTCGGCAATGAAATGCAGACCATCGCCACGCTGCGGACATCCCTTGGAAGAGATGACGTGGGCAGTAGGGATGGTCTTGGCGATGTCATCCACAATGGCGATATGCTGCCAGCAGCTGCCACCCTGGTCTTGCTGCACGGTCTCACCCACGAGCAATGGCACATCCTCTGCCTTGAGGTTCAACTCCTTGAGGATGTCATGGTAGATGGTATTCACACGGTTAGGCCAGTTGACATCACCATTGTTGGTTTCACCCTGATGCAGCAGGATACCCTTGATAACACCCTGCTTCTGGGCAATCTTTGCCAGTTCGATGAGACGAGCGTAGGGATTGCCGTTGTAGCTGGCAGCGAAGTTCTTCATCCAGTCGGGCTGTTTCTTCAGGTAAGCCTTATAGGTACGCTTGTCGAAGAGGTCGATGCTGGCACCGCCCACCGCCACAGTGATGGTTCCCACCCGGATGCTGTCAGGCAAGTTGGCAACCATCTTCCTGCCGAAGTAATCGATGGGTGTCAAACCAGTAGTAGGACGAGCCTGAGGTGGCACAGCCGTATGCCATTCCCCTTTCTTCCATCCCGCCTTCTCATCATCCACGGCATACATCGCCACGAAGCGAGGATCCACTCCTGTGCGGTCTTCCTCCTCAATGGCAGCATTGCCCTCCATATTGGATTGTCCAAAACAAAGATAGATGTGAAAGTTGGGATCTGGAGCCGCCGATGCCTTCATCATTCCCATGAGCATGATGCCCATCATCAATAGTTTCTTTTTCATGTTTTCTTTCATTTATGATTATCACATTGATAATGAATACTTATCGAATCACCACCTTTCGTCCCCTGTGGATATAGATGCCCTTGGTAGGATGAAGCACACGATTACCTTGCAAGGTATAGTAAGCGTCATCGGTAGTTTCGGCATTTTCCTTCTTCACAGGAGCGATACTCGTAGGGATATATGCGTCATTGGCAAGATAATAAGAAGGCACCTGTCCATCTATCGACCATCCTTGGATATGCTTCAAGGAGAAATCACCATTACTGATGAGATTCTCAGTCGTGCCTTGCTTCACGAGTATGACATCATCTATGTCGAGCGTACCTGTATAAGCGCCAAACACAAACTTGAACTTATCCAACGTATAATCTGGCGTAAAATACCAAGTCAAGGTTTTCCAATCGCCAGCCTCTACCGCATAAGATGCCAGATACTGCACATCAGCACTTCCACCCCACTGGTTTCTGTTGGGACTAGCTTCCCAGATAGGCCAGAAGCCAAGTGCTGCACAATCATCGGAAGTTCTCACCTTCATGGTCAACACGTATGGTGTTCCCTTCTCCAAAGCCTGAGGCAAGGTATAAACCGCCTGTTGGTCCCAAGCATTGACACCAGCCTGTGCCTCGTAACGCACATAGTAGTTGCGGTTCTCCACAGGAACGACACCCTGGATTTGCAACATGGCATCAGCGTAACGCTTGCCAAACATACGATAGCCCTCTGCGGTGAAGTGCAAGTGATCCGATTGCAAAGGACAATCCTTGGAAGAAATGACATGAGCCGTTGGTATCGTAGCTGCGATATTGTCGATGATGGCATTGTGTCCCCAACAAGCAGCTCCTTGGTCTTTCTGTCCCAACTCGCCCACGAGCAAAGGCACATCCTTTGCATTCAAGCCCAAGTCGGCAAGAATATCCTCATAGATCTTCTTCACACGAGATGGCCAGGTTGGGTCGCAGTTGTTGGTCTCTCCTTGGTGCAGGAGGATACCCTTGATGACTCCCTTTTGCTGTGCAATCTTTGCTAACTCTATCAATCGTCCATATGGATTGCCACCATATTCCTTGGCATAGTTGCGTAGCCAGTCAGCAGTATTGGCATCATTGAGATAAGCTTGGTATTTGTCCTTGTCGAAGAGGTCGATGCTCGCACCGCCCACAGCCACTGTAATTGTGCCTACTTTTACTTCCTCTGGCAGATTCTCCACCATCTTTCTACCAAAGTAATCCACTACTGATAGACGAGTGTATGGACGAGCCTGAGGTGGAACGGCGGTATGCCACAAGCCCATGGTCCAACCTGCGGATGCATTATCCAAAGTGTACATCGCCAGGAAGCAAGGGTTCACACCCACCTTGTCCTGTTCCTCGATGTCAGCATTGCCTTCCATATTCGACTGTCCGAAGCAGAGATAAATCTGAAAGTTGGGGTCAGGCGTAGAAGGTTGGTTCAGCTTGTATCGCTTGAAGAAGTTCCAGAGTTCCTTGGTGCTATGCACACCGTTCGCCTCATTGGAGTGCCAGTGTCCCTTACCATCGATGGCGATGAGACTCACCTCCACATTGTCATTCACATTACTATATATAGTACGAGTGGCATTGGTACCAGTATTGTTGGCTGGATAAGGACGAACCACCTTCGGGTTATCCACATCGCAACCATCAAAGGCAGCCCACTTCTTCACATATTCATCTATTCTGCCATAGCCGCCGGCAGGATGCGTAGGGTCGCCCTCCCACTTCACCACGTCGTCGGCAGTACCATGGATATGCATGATAGGCACCTTGCGAGTGGACGAAGGGTTGCGATAGTCCACTGGGATACCGCTCACTGGACCGAAGGCTGCCACCTTGTCGGCAAGTTTAGCCATACAGTGATACGTCATCATGCCGCCCATGGAGAATCCTGAGACATAGATGCGGTTCTTGTCCACATTGTGTTTCAGCTCCATATCGCTCATGATTTGCTCGACAAACTGGATGTCGCCATTTCCTGAGATGTCCCAAGCATTGCCATTACCCTGTGGATAAGTTACGATGAAGTGCTCAGAGTCGGCGAGGTCGTTCCAAGCCGTCTGCTTCATCTGGTAGTTAGGGTCCTGGTTAAAACCATGCAGGGAGATGACCAAGGCAGGCGACTCCTCCACATTCTTTGGCACATAAGTCAGGGTCTTGCGAGTGGTAGCACCCACCTTCACCTCCTCCCAAGTCTGTGCATGAAGTCCTACTGCCATCATAGCAGCAGCAACCAAAGTCATGTTTTTTTTCATAAGATAATATTACGTTTTTAGATTAAAAAATTCTAGTGTATTCTATTTAGATTGAAATGCAGGGGCTGCCACACTTGGCAGCCCCTGCTGATATATAAATATGTATTTAGTATATAAGTGTCGGAAAATTACTTAACAACTACTTTCTTACCATTCTTAATCACGATACCCTTGTATCCCTTGCCTACCTGCTGGCCAGCCAAGTTGAAAATCTTGCCATCCTTAGCTACCTCAAGATTCTCTACCTTAGAAATACCTGTGGTAGTATTAGTGATGATACGCTTTGCACTCTTAATCTTTACGGTCTGAGTAACGCCTTTAGCACAACCGCTCTGAAGAGCAATAGACTTAATAGAAATCCACTCTATAGGAGCTTGATTCTTTGTAAACTCAATTTCACTATTGAGTTCAAGTTCAGCTTTCTCACTTCCAACAGGAATGCCGATATAAGCAGGAACCTCATCGCCACCAGCAGTAACAGCCATCGGCAACCACTGCAATGCATCCTTAGTAGGCTCAGCGAACTCGATAACATATTTCTGAGACTCCTCAGCAGACTTTGTATAGGTCAACAATGTGCAAGTCTTGTCACAAAGATACTGCATATTCCACTGAGTGAACTCAAACCAAGGAGTAGCAGTTACCTGCTTTACCTCTCCACTTGCAGAGGTACTCTGAATTTCCTCATCACCATTCTGCTTCACAAATACTACCTTATTAATAGTGATAGAAGCACCTACTTTCTTAAGAGCCAATGTCAACTTGTCAATAGGCTTGCCATCATATTTATCGCCAAGTTCCAATTCTACGCTCTCCTTTGCAGGATCAACATCTACAAAATCAGCAGGATCCAAATTCCAGTTGTTGTTCTGACCATAGCCTGGATCCTTAACACCAATGACAAGTTGCATCTTGTTGTCACCAACCTGTGTAAGATTAGAATAGTAAACCTTAATCGCTTTATAATCTGAAGTAGAGATAGAAGCCTTGTCTGTCAAAGTAACTTCATTCCAATCTGCTGTTGCTGTTACACTCAAAGGTAAAGGACCATTAATGTCTGCAAACTTCTTGAATGCCCAGCTTGGTGCACCACCGAAATAAACAGTTTCTTCAGTTTCAGCGGCATTACCCAATGTTGCAAAAGCAAACATAGCAGCCAATACGAAAGTAAATTTTCTCATAAGGCTTTATGTTATTAGTTAATATTTTAGGAAGAGAAGAGATTCTAGGTTATCAGTTCTCTCTCATTATCGCTGGCAAAGGTAGAGAAAATGCCACGAACTCACTTTATTTGAAATAACAAATACCTTACGAGACGTACAAAGGCATTCACTGTCAGTGCAAATTCTTATACTAACAAGCGTTTTCGTGCTATTCTCCGAGATACCAGTCACTAATGAAAATAGAATTTCCCCACTAGCCCTTTCAAAAAAAGTCCCGACGTTTTTCTAATTTCCTCGGGACGTTTTTCCAAAAACATCGGGACGTTTTTAGAAAAGCGTAGGCAGGGAATGAGAAGTGGTAAGTGAAGCGGACTTACCTATGCCGTAAGATGCAAAAAGGTCGATCGTGTCATCTCGACACAACCGACCTATCACGACTAACATTATTTCGGTTAATCTATATGATAAAACCTAAAACTAATGTTCATTTCTAATATTATTCAGCATTCTCCTTCCAGTACTCAGGAGCACCTAAGCCGGCTGCGAAGCCTGCGTAAGTGTGCTTGCGAAGATAGTTGAGATCCCAGAGACCAGTAGGCAAACCAGGACGCCAACCTGAATCCTTAGGAGAATCTGTAGCACACCACTGAGTGATACCATACTGCTGAGCTACAGGGATAATCTCGAAGTACTTCTTGAGGACGAAGGTGTAGAGGTCACGCATTTCCTTGTGTTGTTCCTCGGTCATCTGATCATAAGTTACAGAATTGCCAGCGGCATCGACATAACCCATATCAAGTTCAGAAATCTTGCAAAGCTTGCCACTTTCAGCCATCAACTGCAACATCTTGACGATATGATTTTTCTTACTTTCCTGAGTGTTAGGATCAGCATAGCAAGAGATATGCATCTGAGATGCGATACCATCAATCTTGGTCACGCCATCAGCTTCCCAATCATGAATCCACTGAATCAAACTCTTCAACTTGCCATTGTCGTCCCAATCGCTCTCCAGGTTATAATCATTAATGAAGAGTTTCAATTTCTCAGGGTCACCATTATGGTCGGCAAAACTCTTGCGAGCATCAGCCACGGCTGTGCGAACATAGTCGAGGTCGCCGAGATAATCCTGCCAGTAGAAATTGTTCTTTGCATCGTCAGCTGAAACGTTGCCTCGTTTAGCAGACTGCAAGTCGTACTTGCCATCACCATCTTTATCGGCACCAGAAAGGGCCTCGTTCACAACATCCCAAGATGTAACATAACCATCAGTAGCCGCCATCATACCATCAATCCAAGTACCCATTGCCCAAGTCAAGGTATCCTTCTTCTCCTCGTCAGTGAGAGGAATAGAGTTCATCTTCGTCACCTTACAGATGCTCAAACCATGAACATCCAAGGTAGCATCAGCAGTCTTAGGCTTCAAGATGAAATCATAGTTGCCACCCTCAACCTCAGGAAGGTTCAACTTGATATTGTTGCGACCTGCCTTAACAGGTACATTCACTGTCAGCTGCTGATCCGAACCACCCCATCCATTCTGAGCGGTCAACTGTACGCCTGAAGCATCAGCTGATGAAGTCAAGTCGAGATAAGCGACATAGTTGCCTGCATCCAAGTGATTGGCAGTACTGATGAAGAACTGTGACCATTCACCAGTTGGTACGAAGTGGATGGCACCATTTACTACAGGAGGCTTACATCCCATTGCATAGAATGGGAAAGGACCATCAGTATAGCTCTGGCTGCATACCTCTTTCTCCACCTCCATTACAGGTGCCTCTGAGTGAGAAATGGTAACTGACTTCCAGTAAATCTTACCAACGAAGTCACCATGCTGGAAGAAGAGACCATTGCTAGCCATCGTAGGAGTCACATTGAACTCAATTTTCTGATAACCCTTGCCTACAGGAATGGAGAAGTTCTTGGAGAATCCACCACCCCAGTCACCAAGCTTAAAGCGGATATTGGCATCTTCCTTACCTTCAGCCTTACACTCGATGGTCATCTTATACTCCTTGCCCTCGGTCAACGTAATACCATTGACCAACCAATATTGAAGAACATACCAAGGATCTACAGCCTCTGGATTGGTGATAACCATCGCTCCATCCTTGTTCCACTCAGTAGTAACAGTAGCAGGAGCGCCCGTCCAACTATACCTAGAAAGTGTAGAACAATCAAGCTCATAATCCACCTTATCTACCTTTTGGCTAGGATCCACCTTGATTTCCTTATCGGCAATCAAAGAGTTGAGGTACTTATTGTTCTGCTGAGAGTGCCAAGCGAGCGTATGACCATAGATGGTCAAACCTGCATCCTTGGCATTGGCAACAAAGGAACTGACATTATCAAAGTTCATCACACCCTTGTTGTCCACACAAGAAGCATACTTCATAGCATTGCCGGCGGTCATCTCGTCGAAGTTGCTACCAGCCAAGCAATACACAATACCTTGCTCATTGAACTCGGATGCGGAGAGTGCAATTCCCAACTTAAAGTCGGGGTTGCACTTGCCTGCGTCTTTCAGATCCTGTACATATTTCTTCAAAGGCTCATAGTTGTTGAGATACAGATAGTCCTTCTTGTTCTGGGTCATATCTGTACGGAACTCTGAGAACTTGTCGTCAGCGCATGAAGACAAAGCCAAGAGAGCTACCAAGCCTAGTCCAAAATTAATTCTTTTCATATTCATGATATAATCTTATTACGATGATACTCACCCAGCATCTTACTGCTGAACATATTTAGTATTGAAGGTGACGATACCGTTGATGTCGCCACGAGTCTGAGCGACAAACTGGTCGCTGGTCTCCATCGTGATGCCACAACCGAAATCAACCTTGTAGTTGAGAGTGAGCAAGTCACGATCCTTGTTACCCCAAGCCAACTTGGCTGCCTTCTTCTCAAACTTACCAGAACCTGTGGCTGTCATGCCCTCGGTATCAGAAGATACAGTGACATTACCATCATTGTCAAAAGTAAGTTTCAAGTTGCAGGTGTATTTCACAATCTTATCGCTGCCATCTTCATTCTTCCCTTCCACCTTGCTCACTGAGACAGGGAAGAGAGCCTCTGTCAAGCTCTTGGTGGTAATCTGGCAAACCTCATCCTTCTCGATGGAAGCGCCTTGACGAGTTTCCTCCTTGGTCTGACCATTCTCGGTAATCTTATCAGTACCACGACGGAGATAGAAGCCCTCCCAAGGGTTCATGTACTTTACCTTGTAGAGTACATAATCCTGAGGAGTTTTTGACCAAGCCTCCAAGTTTGTTCTAGAAGGAGTCTCACCATCTACCATAGGCTTACCACTCAGGATAGAGTCAGCTCCCACCTGCTCCAAGATACGAACAGGAATCACATAAGAACCCTTGACGCACTCTGGGTCTGCGAAGAACGCATCCTCCAACTTCACCTTCAGTCTGCCGAGCATCTCACCATTATAGTTGATGGTATTGCCATCCAAGGTGTAATAGTTGGTAGGCATTGGCTTCACTGGGGTCACGCCGTCCTCGAAGAAGAGGTTGTCACAGAGAGACTCATCGACAGCCACCTTCAAGGTGATGTTCTTGCCATTACGAGCACCACCCATTGTGGAGACGATACGGATGATATGGTTGTTATCGTCTGTGGTGTTGAGGGTCTCAGCATCACCCAAGACCACGGTACGGTCTAGGAACTGATGGGCGAAATATACATTGACACCACCCTCGTAATCAGGGAAGTCAGCATCACCGTTCTCGCAAGAGGAGAAACCGAGTGCCAAGATTCCCATGACAGCCATAGCTAAGATTTTCTTCATTTTCATAATTAATCGTATTTAATATTAGTCGTTGTTCTTTACATTCCAGCCCTTGTTCTGCTTCAAGTTGCTCCACTTGAGCGTCTCACTCTGTGGGATAGGACCATAATACATATAATCGCTATAATTTCTTGTCTCCACATCGATTTCTTCGAATGTAGGAATACCATCTACCTCGGTTACGTTGACACCCTTGGCTGTCTCGGCAATGTTAGCCTTCCAACGGCGGAGATCCCAGAAGCGGTGATTCTCGAAGCAGAGCTCGATACGACGCTCATTGCGAATCAACTCACGCATCTTTGCCTGATCTTCTGCACATTCATCGAGGTAGCCAGTATCGGTGATGCCAGCACGTTGGCGGATAGCCTTGATGACATCGTAAGCAGAATAGTTGTGAGTACCTTTACCCTTTGGTCCCCAAGCCTCGTTGGCTGCCTCAGCGTAATCCAAGAAAATCTCGGTGTAACGGATGTAGGCATTGTAGTGAGGCTGTGCATTGAGGTTGTTAGGGTCTGCACTACAGTCGTCACGAAGCAACTTCTTCAGATAGTAACCTGTACGAGTAGAGGTACTAATCTTATTGAGACCGTCATTGGTATCTCCAGTTGCTGTCGTGTTGATGGTCTTGCCCTTGTACTCAGAACCATTGTGGATGATATAGAGGTCGAGACGTGGGTCACGATTGCTATAAGGATCAATGTCATCAAATTCACTATTCTCCTCATCCGTGATAGGATAACCATTCGCCATAGGGAAGGCATCCACCAAGTTCTGAGTTGGATTGATGCGACCCTTTCCGTAGAGTGTAGGAGGGAAATTGTTCTTCTCTTGGATAACACCGAGGTCGTAATCTTCCTTACCTTCATTGACATTACTACGCCAAATGATTTCAGCAGGAACGGCACCTGACTTCAAAGCCTTGATTTCAGCTGCATTGTTATACCAGGTATTACCTTTGGCTGCCAAACCAGACACACCACCGATACGGTCGAGTACCTTGGCTGCTTCATCGGCAGCATTAGCAGCAGTAACATCACTGCCACCCTTGTAAGCCTCGCTAGATGCCATCAAGGCAACCTGCGCACGGATAGCCTCTGCGATACGACCACTGATACGACCAGCCAAGTGCTCACCGAACACACGGTCATAGACGCTCAAAGAAGCACCCAACTCCTTATAGTAAGCAGGAACCTCAGACTCTGAGTGCTGCTTGTAGTCGAGAGGCAACAACTTGATAGCCTCATCCAAGTCGGAGTTAATTTGGTCGATGCACTGTTGGAAGGTAGCACGAGACTGATTGAAGTCGGTGTTGGCATCTTCCACTGTGGTTGACAATGGCACACCCAAGAGTTCACCATCCTCAGACCAACCAGCATGAGCCTGAACGAGATAATAAAGATTCAAAGCTCTCAAAGCATAAGCCTCACCCTTGCGGCTCTCAGCGAACACCTTGGCAGCAATAGGATCATCTGCCCATTTCACGTTGTCAGCGATAGCAAGGAATTGATTCAAGTACTGGATAACAGAACGGCGACCATTCCATTGGCTCATTGGGTCGTTGTTAGCAGCCCAAGCACCTTGTGCCATTTTCGAGTAAGTGCTAGCCAAATCATTGGTCACTGCATCATCGGTGGCAATGTCCGTCTCGCTCGAATTGGAATATGGCAGATGAGAATAGGCATAGCCCAAGAGACCTTGTGCAAATGTAGGCTCCTTAAGCATCGCCTCTACACCTCGGTTATTCTCCTCGGCAGGCTCAAACAAGTCGGAGCAAGATGCCAACGACAAGGAGAGCGCAGCCAATAATATAATATTCTTAATTTTCATCTTGATTCGTTTTTATGAGTTATTAGAATGATGCCTTGACACCTATATTATAATAACGTGTCTGAGGAGCTTGACCTACTGACATCTCCAACCACTTGCGGTTGCCAGAGATAGTCAACAGATTGGAACCACTGACAAAGGCTGAAAGAGACTTCACCCAAGTCTTCTGGAACAAGCGACTTGGCAAGTCATATGTAACCTGAACCTTAGCCAAACGGAACGCATCGGTCTTGTACAACCAGAAATCAGAGGTCTGATAGTTGTTGGTTGACTTAGAAGCCAAGCGTGGATAGAAAGCTGTCGTAGCGTTCTCTGGTGTCCAAGCATCACGTGCAATCTCAGAGTACTTCACGTCACCCTCTGTCTTGAAGTAGTCACCCAAAGACAACTTAGATGCGTATGCCCCGAAGTTGGCTGTTCCCAAGGCGAAGAAGGTGAATCCCTTCCACTTGGCGGTGAAGTTGATACCCATTGTGAATGGAGAACCATACCAGCCACCCTTGCCGAGATATACCATATCGTTGGAGTCGATGACGTTGTCACCATTCTGGTCGATGTACTTCAAGTCACCAGGCTTCACTTCATTACCCAGTTTGCTCTGGTCAGCCCACTCAGCTATCTCTTCCTTACTCTGGAAAATGCCTGCGGTCTTGAATCCCCAGATGCCATCGAGTACCTTTCCTTGACGATTCTGATAATCATAGAGGTTGACCTCGTCACGCTTGGTGGCCTTGGTAGTATAATAAGTACCGGTTACACCGAGTGCCAAATCTACCTCACCAAACTTCTTGTTGGCTGTCAACGCAAAGTCGAAACCTGTACGACGGTCGGCATTGAAGTTGACCACAGGAATGAAACCACCTGTAGGATAACCATTACTCAAGTAAGATGGATAGTAAGTTGGATTGGAAACCAACAAGCCATCGGTTGTCGTTACGAAGAAGTTGGCATCCAAGGTCAGCAATTTCTGCCACAAAGATGTACGGAAGTTGACTGAGAACTCCTTACGGCTGATAAATCCCAAGTCATTATTTCCACCTTTGGTAGAATAGGCATATTGGTTGGTACCACCATCAGCCCAAGCATATCCGTAAGTTTGGCTCCAAGCTGGCATATAGAGATAATAACGTTGGTCATTAACAGCCAAGTCTATATCTTGCTTGATGTCGCTGTAGGATGCACTGATCATCATATCATCCACCACCTTGCTGTCCTTCAAGAAATTCTCATTCTTCAATCTCCAACCCAATGTCAAGGAAGGTGAAAGAGCCTCGCGATGACCTGGAGCCAACTGTGCTGAATGGATGGCTGCCATACCGAAGTCGAGATAGTACTTCTGGGCGTAGTTGTAAGACGCATCCAAAGCTAGGTTGGCACTTGAGTTCTTGTGATAAACAGCCGACTTGGTCTGCTGGAAACCAGAGGCAATCAACATGGCAGAAAGGTTATGCACCTTGCTGAATGTGTTCTGATAGTTGAACTGCGCAGAGAAGAGCATCGTCTGGTTATCCACACTATTACTGATGTTCTGCACACCAGGATGCTTGTCATCGCCTTCCTTCTTCAAGCTTACGATTTCATCCTTACCATTGATGTTTGCCCAAGTTGGGATATACACCGCATAATTATTGTCGAAAGAGGTATTATAAGAGGTGGCGTAATCGACTGCAAACTTTGTCTCGAAGGACAAGCCCTTGAGTAACTTCGCTAAGTTGATCTTGATACCTGTGTCGAACTGGAACTGGCGGCTTGTATATTTAGTCTTACCAGCTGAATAGATGTCACCAAAGATATGGGTAGAGTTCTCCTGGCTACCTGCCAAGAAGTACTTACCATCTATCAAGTTGGCATTGTTGATCAAAGCCCAGGCATTGGTTGCCGATGGAGAGATATAATCAATTGGTATCAATGGAGCTGCATTCTGTGGATAGTTTGGACGCATAGAAGCGGCAGTTGACCAATAGTTACCCTTGGCAGAGCTTGCATCATAGAATGTAGCATTGGCATTGACATAAGCCTTGATATCATCGCTGATGTTGACATCTACGTTACCACGTACATTGAAACGGTTGGTATGGTTGTGTTTAGCCTCACCAAACTTGAAGACATCACCTACTCGATAGAAGTTGATGTTGCTGTAGAAGTGAGCACGCTTGCCACCACCCTCAATCTCAGCAGTAGCCTCAGAGCGGTTGTATGCCTTTCTGATGTAATCAGAAGAGTAGTAATCCACATTAGGATAACGGTAAGGATTATCGCCAGCACCGAAGTCATAAATCTCGTCCTTATAGAGAGGAGACAAGCCATCGCTGGCACGTCCCTTATTATATAAGGTCATGTACTCAGCTGAGCTAAGATACTCAGGATAAGACTTGGCTACATACCAGCCTGTATTGGCAGTGACATCTACCTTGATGCCATCCACCTTACCTCGCTTGGTGGTGATGAGGATAGCACCCTTGGCAGCCTTGCTACCATAGAGTACCACAGCCTGAGCACCCTTGAGGAAAGTAATCTGAGAAATCTCTGAAGGAAGTACATTGGTTGCCTCACGTGGCACGCCATCCACCAAGACTAAGTAGCCTGCGTTGTTGGCATCCTGTGCCCAGAGTGAGTTGCCATTCCAACCACCTACCAACGCTTGCATGTTGTCAAGGCTATAGGTATGGTAGTCTTTCTTCATCAAGTCCTCTACATCGACCACAGAGACACCACCGAGGAGTTCATCCTTAGCCACCTGGCGGTAAGCCACTTGAACCATCTCCTTGTCTGCGTTCAGCGAGTCGGTTTCGTCTGCTGGCGCCGTCTTGGCATCGGCACTCAATGGAGCCAAAGCCACAAGACCTGCGACAAACAACTTGTAATTATATGATTTGAATGTTGAATTCATACGATCATCTATTAATTTGATATATTATAGTTTTGCTTACCAACCAGGATTCTGTGGGAACTCTGCATAGAGTTGAGTCTGATCGGTTGGGAATGGGAACCAATAGTGCTTGGCGGTGAAGTCACGTTTAATGATAACTTTCTTGCCATAGCCAGATACTTGTCCATTCTCAGGATGTTTAGGGTCGCTGTTGACACGCTCAAACACCTGTTCGTACTTGGTATTGTAAGGAGCCTCCGTCAAGAGCAACCAACGCTGCAAGTCATTGAAACGCATTCCCTCAAAAGCCAACTCCACCTCACGCTCACGACGAACTTCGTCCATGAACTTGTGAGCATTGGCTACATATTCAGCTGCTACATGTCCTGCGCCACAACGGTCACGAATGGTATTGATGGCAGCTTCAGCCGTCTTGCTAAAGTTGGATGACTTACCTTGCGCACCAGAGGTGGCGGCACAAGCCTCAGCATACATCAAGTAGATATCGGCAAGACGCATGTAAGGCAAATAGGCATTAAAAGCCTTGTCGTAATATTGATCAACAGAATTTGCAGTATGAGGAACCAATTTCTGAATGAAGTACCCCGTTTGGCTACCATTCTCTACACTACGCATTGTCTGCATCCCATCTGAGGTGGTAGATTCTGATGAAGAAAGGTTACAATAGATATAATTTTTCAATACACCTGCTGCGCTACCAACATCATTGATAAACTTACATCCATCATATACGATGTCGTGATAGAAACGAGGATCACGGTTCTTCCAAGGATGCTCTGGGTCGAAACCGCCTGCAAGATTAGGCACCAACTCGCCATTCTCTATCAAGAAAGCAGGCTCGCCATTCGCCATACCATAAGCCTCTACCAAGTTGGCTGTAGGCTGGTGGATGACATTGTCATGAGGAACGATGCCATTCATCTTAGGACCAAACAACTTACCATGGTTCCATGGTGAAGCCCATCTATTCTCATCACATGGACCACGGAAGATAGCTTCTGTAGAACCAGGCATCTGGCAGTTCTGATTGACGGTGTAGAAGATGTCATCGAAGCTAGAAGACTCGCTGGAAGAGATGACGTGATTATAAATATCGTCATAATTATAGGAAGCCAAAGCATATTGCGTCTGACCACCTTCTACCAAGTTGAGCAACTCACCGAGAGCCTCAGCTGCCTTCTTGCTATACTCTGCATCATAGTCGTATGTGATTTCACTCTTAACAGCTCCGAGTTTTGCACCATTCTTCATCAAAGGACTGGCTGCCCAAAGATAGTTCTTGCCAAGATAGCCCAATGCCATGATCTTGTTGATGCGAAGTTGGTTATGACCAGAGGTCTGCTTACCAGCTGTGGTCTTATCCCAATCGATAGGCAACAGGTCGGCAGCCTTGCGGAAGTCCTCTCCAGCCTTGGCTGCACATTCTTGATAAGAGAGACGAGGCAAAGTCAATTTACTACTAGCATCCAGCACTTGATCGATGTATGGAAGACCACCCAACTGCTGCATCATCTCGAAATGCCACCATGCACGGAAGAAATAAAGCTGACCAGCAATCAAGTTTTTCTCCTCTTGGGTAGCAGTTGTCAACTTGTCGAGATTAGCAAGACCTAAGTTGCACTTACGGATGCAATACCAAGCATGAGGATAGATAGAGTGAGACTTGGCATTAATGGATGTAGGATTGCTATCTGAACGATAGAACCAAGATCCATACCCATTCTCATAGATGTTACGGAAGTTTCCCAAGTCCATCTGATGAGTCATCTCGCCATCAGCCTTCGAGTTAAAAACTTCATCGTCACCCCAATTCCAAGAAGGGCACCAGTTACACTTCTCCTTATCTGGCACACAGTTGTAGATTTCCTCGATGAAGCCTTGGAAATTCTTGAAGGTCTTGAAAGCATCCTCAGAAGACACGGTTGCCTCTGGCGACTTATCCAAGTAATCCTCGCAGGAACTCAACGATGTGGTGAGCGTCAGGGCTAGACAACCTGTATATAGTATGTTTTTAATATTCTTGTTCATTTGTATTCTCTTTAAAAATTACAATGTAAACTTGACACCTAAGTTGAAACGTCTTACAGTAGGATAAGCTCCAAGTGAGCCCCATGTAGAGAGGTTTGACTCACGGTCGTCTGGCATACGTGTCCAGAGCCAAAGGTTATTACCATTGAGATAGACCTTCAGGTAGTTGATTCCCAAGTGCTTGATCCATCCCTTTGTCCAAGTATAGGCAATTTCCACATTCTTCAGACGGATATAAGAACCATCATAAAGGAACTGGGTACCATTGCTGTAATCTGAACTCGTAGCACCCCAACGAGGAACGCGGACATCAGCATTGGTATTGTCCTTATCCCACCAAGAGCCTTGATCAAAGACGGTATTCAACTTGCTGCCAAAGCTGGTAAGACTTACCTCACGAGTTACATTGGTGACACCATAGAACTGAGCAAACGCTGAGAAACCTTTCCACTCGAAACCGATGGTGGCATTGTAAGTATTCTGAGGACTGTTGCTATAGCCGTATGGAGCCTTATCGTTGGAATCAACCACACCATCACCATTGTAGTCGATGATGTAATAGTCACCTACCAAACGGTAGTTCTCATTCACATCATGGGCAGGAGAGCCATACAAGTCATCGATGTTGTTTAAGTAACCATTGCTCAACCAAGCCTTGGTCTGGTTGATGGCATAGCCTGCTTGTCTCAAGTTGGATGGTGCCATACCTGGGTCATCCTTGATGAGCACCTTGTTCTTGGCATGGGTCATATTGAAGTTACCCCAAAGACGAAGACCATTAGCAAAGGTCTTGTTGAGCTTTACTTCCCACTCATAACCTGTGGTACGAACTTTACCCAAGTTGGCTGTTGGCGCAGAACCACCGAGATAAGAAGGAACGGAACGCTCGTTACCACGTACCAAGATGTTGTCACGAACATCACGGAAGACATCGAAGGAACCTGTAATCAAACCACCCAAAAAACCGTAGTCAGCACCAATGTTCAACTTCTTAACTGTCTCCCACTTCACGTTTTCATTGCCGATGGAAGCCTCACGATACCAAGTATAGATACTCTTGTTGTACTTTTCATCCATGATGGTGTTGCCACCGTATGCCCACTGGCTCATATACAACCAACGGTTGCTATCGAGGAATGGATCACCCAAGTTGTCATCACCAATCTCACCGTATGATGCACGGAACTTCAACATATCAATGATGTGCTTGTCACGAAGATTCTTCATGAATTTCTCCTCAGTAACAGTCCAACCAATAGCACCTGAATTGAAGAAAGCGAAGCGATTATCCTTGCTAAACTTCTCTGATCCGTTGTAAGCACCATTGTACTCGATGAAATAGCGACCATCATAGTTATAGGTAGCACGGAAAGCCCAGTCTTCACGATAGGTAGGAATGACACTACCTCTAGCATCTTCCTGGCGTGAGAACAAGCCCATGGCAGAAACGTCGTGCTTGCCAAACTTGCGTGCCCAGTTGAGCTGTGCCTGATAGTAGAGGTTGCGAACGGTAGCAGAGTTGTTGACCTCACCTGCCATTGTTGTCCAACCCAGAGGTTGCTGATAATCAAACTTGTTGTTCGTCTCATTCTTATATCTATAACTAACAACACCTGTATCAGGATCGATCCATTTCTGAACAGGATTATTGTTGGCATCATTGATACCACGCTTTACCTCGATGAAGTTATTGTCCCAAGATACCGTAGCACGGAAATTCAAGCCCTTGGTGATGAAGTCGAGTTTCTGTTCCAAGGTGAAGTCGGTGTTGATACGAGTGGTAGTGGTCTTAGAAGCACCACCTGTAGAAAGTATCATCGCCGAGTTGGTGGTGTTGGAAACAGCATCGTAATAACCCCAAGTTCCATCTGAGTACTTTGGAAGAAATACATCTGGAGCGATGTTGTAAGCACCTGACCACTGCTGACCCATCTGCCAAGCATCATTACTATTGATATCGTTGAGCATAGGAGCCTTCTTCACACCATTGGAACCTGCGAGGTTCACCTTCAAGGTCGTAGTAGGAGTGATGGTGAAGTCCAAGTTGCTTCGCACGTTGATACGATCATAGCCATATCCAGACTTGTAGTTTCGTCCGTTGTCATACACACGGAAGAGGTCGCCCTCATGCACATAGTCGGCAGAAGCGAAGTATCTTACAAACTTGGTACCGCCACTTACATTGACATTGGCATTGTAAGACATAGCAGCATCCTTGAAGAGGGCATCTTGCCAATCCACATTAGGATAACGCTCACGCTGTTCCTGGGTGGTCTGATTGCGGTAGTTGTTGATAAATTCCTGTGAGCGGATGTTTGCCCAAGACTCAGGAGTCACGCCCAACTCATGCTCGATAGCTCTGTTGCGGAGCATCAAGGCATCGTAAGAGTCGTACTTGTTAGGCAACTTAGAAGGAGACTTCAATGTAGTATTGAAACCTACGTCAATCTTAGCCTTGCCTTCCTGACCACGCTTGGTGGTAATCAAGATGACACCATTGGCACCCTTCACACCATAGACAGCGGTAGCGGAAGCATCCTTCAATACGGAGATACTCTCCACAGAAGAGACATCCACACTGCTCATCGGACGCTCAATACCATCGACGAGGACGAGAGGGTCGCTGTTGTTCCAAGAGCTAGAACCACGAATGATAATCTGTGGCTCCTCCTCACCAGGCATACCATTACCCTGCATGGTAGTAACACCAGGGAGGTTACCCGTCAAGGCTGCACCAATGTCGCTGACACCGGCGGCACGCTCCAAGACCTCACCTGTGGTCTGGGTGATGGAACCCACGACAGAAGCTTTCTTCTGCTGGCCATAACCAACGACTACCACCTCTCCAAGGGAGTTGTCATCAGCAAGCGTAATCTTGAACTCTCTCTTCTTTCCCACTTTCACCTCTTGGGTGTTCATACCTACGTAGGTAACAACCAAGACGGAACTTTCAGAAGGAACGGAAATCATGAAGTTACCATCCATGTCGGTGATTGTACCTGCATTGGGATTTCCCTTGATTTTCACTGTAGCACCAATCAACTCTTCTCCAGAGCCGTCAACGACATGACCTTTCACATTGATTTTCTGTGCCTGTATGCTCAGACAGCAAATCATCATCATGAAAAGCAGGGCTACTGATCGTTTCATTGTTAAGATCTGTTTAACCATGTTCTTTCATTTTTGATTTATGTTTTGTTTTAGGTTACTAACAAATTTCTTCTTTTGTCGGCTGCAAAGGTAACTATTTATAGGGATTTCGCCTTTGCATGGAGTAACAGATACTTTAGTTTGCGTTACAAACCTTGCGCACCCTTACCTTGCCGTCTTTTAACACTTGTTTGATAATATACATGCCTTTTTGCGGTTTTGCCACCTGCTGACCCTCTATATTATAATATAAGGTGTATTTCACGTCTGCTGTGTTGGCAATTGTCTCTTCGACACCTGTGGTTTGTTTCAAATACCACTCCTTGTACCAGTTGAAGCAGGCATAGCTGCAACATTCCTCGAAAAGATTGTGCTTCTTGGCATTCTGCAAACCTGGTCGCACCTTTCCACTGTTCAAGTACTCATCAATGTCGTAGTACTCTTGTGGATGGGTTATGGTCATGCCGATATTACCAAAATGGTCATGCACAGCCTTCCATGCCAACCCCCACTTCGAGGTAGAACCGGTTGCCCAAGTGCCGAAATTCGGAGCCACCCATTGGTTCCACTCATTGTAGTGTCCTTCGTTAGCTCTATCAGGATCATTAGGACTCCAATCGATCTCCGTCACCATGATAGGTTTGGAAGTCACCATAGGAACCTGGTTTTGGAAGTTGCGAATGAAAGTATTGTGGTCGCAGTTGGCATCTGTTATGTTGCCATACCAACCGGAATAGACATGCACGGAATAAGAGAAGTTGTTCTCACTATCAGTGATAGGATACTTGGCATAACCCGTATATTGGCTCTGATAACCCGAACCTGGCACCCAGATGATACCCTTGAAGCCTGTGCTTCGGATCTCATCTACTACCGGCTGGAAGAAATCATGGAGGGCTTTGTCGGAGTTGGTACCATCGGCAAGCTGCACATGCACTGGCTCATTGGCTAGCTCGATGCTCACCTTACCAGCATTTTTCTGAATATCTGAATTGGAAGCAAAGAGATTCCACACCTTCTTCAGATAAGCCTGGTACTCATCCCCCACCTTGATATTCTGTGGACAAACGCCAGGAGGGCGAACGATGACATAGAGACCATGCGCCAAGGCTTTCTGCACCAATTTGACATAGAGTCTGCTCAAGAATTTCTCATATCGAGTCTCACTAAAATATTGGATGTTGTTTTCTTGGGTTCCAACTGGTGCATTGTAGTTAGTCCAACAAGGATCCATGTGAAGACGGAAAACCGTACAATAAGCACCTTGGCTCTTGTCGGTGATAGCGGTGAACATCTTCTCGAAATAATTCAAGCAAGGGGTCACATCATTGACACTATAACCACCAGTTCCCCAACGGTTACCATTGAAATAACGGTTAGGCGTGTCCATCACACCATGCAAGACAACGGTCTTGCCTTCTGAATCGACTAGGTTCTTTCCCTCCACATGGAGGTCTGGAAGATTGTCTGCAGCATGTCCCGCCATCGACATCAGTGCCAAGGCAAGCGACAATAATAACTTTTTCTGCTTCATATCGGTTTTAATTTAATTATTCTTAGGTTTTATCTTTTATGCTCATTGTAGCCGTATCGTCTGTCGTCCATCCAGGAAGAGTGCTAGCGAGGTACTATATATAATAAGGTAGAAGGCTTAGCTATCGAGATGGGGTTGGGAAGAGACATCCTCTTGGAAGAGAGAAATGGCACGTATCACTACGTACCATTTCCAAATAAACCAATTAATCATGATTATTTCTAATCAAGTTTTATTCTCAATATATATAAACCTAAACCTATACTTGTATAATAACCTATAATCATTCATACATAAAAACACTTTTCTAGCTGAATCAGTTTCAACACTGCAAAGGTACGACATAAAATCAAGATGCGCTTTTCGATACGTAACACATACTTTAGCAATTAAAAATCTTGTAACATATATTTTTTCTCATGTAACATCGCAAAAAATAGCTATCAAACCTGCAAAAATGCGAGAAAAGTAGCCTCTATTTCGATAAAAAGCAGTATTTTTGCAGCCTAAAAGCTAAAGACCAATTCGTCATGAAGAGAAAAATCAAACTTATTATCGCAGGCATTCTTGCCTGTATCTGCCATCTGCCAGCACTGGCACAGAGCGGCAAACTTTTCAATACAGACAACCAATTATCCAGTAATCTTGCTACACAAGTGTATCAAGATACCAATGGTTTTATCTGGATTACCACCCGCAATGGACTCAACATTTACGATGGCTACAACTTCAGTGTCGTAAAGAAAGGAGGCAATGACAATCGCAAGTTGAACACCAACTACATCAACTGCATCGCACAGGATTACGATGGGTACGTACTTCTCGGCACCAACAGAGGATTGTTGCTCCACAATGGTCAGTACTTCCTGGATATTCCCCTTCCCGACGGCAAGGGTAATCCTATCTCTACCTATGTCACCCACATCGGGCGACTACAAAACGGCGATGTGCTCATCGGTACATCTGGCTATGGTATCTTCCTGATGAAAAAGCAAACACGCAACTGTACTCCTCTCAAGGCGACACAAGGCAAAATCAATTTTGTACTCACCTTCCTGGAAGGCAAGCGTGGCGGACTTTGGATTATCAGCGAAAGACACGAACTGTTCTTCCTTGACAAGAACGGCAAGCTCAAGACGCACATCCCTGGCACCGAAGGACTGTTGGCACAAGACATCCAACAGGACAGCAAGGGTACGCTATATCTTGCCACCAAGGGACAGGGTGTCTATCAGATGACACCTGGCACCACTCGTTTCACCAAGATTGCACAAATCGGCAATCTCCCTATCAGAACCATTTACACCAGCAAGAACGACCGCCTCTTCATCGGCTGCGACGGAGAAGGCATCTCCCTCTATGACCCTACCTTCAAGATGGTCTATACCAATCCTTTCTTCAGTTCGCAGACCAATCTGTCGAAGAGCAAGGTGGAGAACATCATCGAAGACAAGCAAGGCAACATCTGGTTCAGCATGATGCAGAAAGGCGTGTTCATGCAGCCACAAGGTCTCTACGACTTCGGCTACATGGGCTTCCGTTCGGGCAACCACAACCTGATTGGTGACAACTGCGCCACCAGCGTGCTCATCGACAAGGCCAATCATATCTGGGTAGGAACCGACAAGGACGGCATCTACCAACTCGCTCCCAACGGAAAAGGCTGCCTGGGGCATTACGTTCCACAGGCTACCGTCTTGGGGATATGCCAAGACCTCAAGGGGCACATCTGGATAGGAACTTACGAGAATGGAGTCGGTGTACTCGACGGCAGTGGCAATTACCATCCGTTAGACATCAAGGAGTTGGAAAACATTGGCACTTTCGACATCAAATGCGACAAGTGGGGATATGTATGGTTTGCTACCATGGGAAAAGGCATTTTCTGCATCAGTCCTGACGGCAAAGTCAAGAACTATCAGATGCAAAGCAATGCAGATAATGACTCGAAGATGAATAGCCTGCCCAACAATTACATCGCCAAGATAGCCTTCTCGAAAGACCATTCTCGTGTATATGCAGCCACTTCTGTCGGCTTGGCTTGTCTGGATAGAAAGAAAAACAGTTGGACATCAGCCTTTGGTGGGGGGGTAAACTGCCTGAATCGAGGCTCGTTCTCTCACTGTGTCTTCGTGGATAGTCACGACCGCATTTGGTACGGCACGGAGGATGGTGCGTTCTGCTATCATCCACGCGACATCCAGCATCCGAAGCATTATACCACGGCACAAGGACTGACAGACAACAGCATCACCAGCTTCATCGAAGACAACTTGGGACGCATCTGGATAGGAACCACCAGCGGTCTGAGCAAAATCAACGTGAAAGAAGGTACCATCACCAAATACTACGTGGAAAATGGCATTCAGAGCAATGAGTTCTCTGATGGAGCAGCCTGCGCCACTCCCGACCGCCGCTTCATCGTGATGGCTGGCACAGGTGGCATCAACATCTTCGAGGCTTCCCGTGTAAAGCAACATCCTTGGAACGCCACGGTCAAGTTGTCCGGTTTCTTACTGGGCAACAAGCATGTCGTTCCTTTCATGAAGTCTGGCAGTTATACCATCACCGAGAAAGGCGTCTATGACACCAAGGAGTTCCATCTCGCTCACGACGACAACTCCTTCACCCTCCAGCTATCCACCCTTACATATAATAATGTGGAGCAAATCGTCTATGCCTACAGCATCAACAACGAGGAATGGCGCAAGGTACAAAGTGGCATCAACGAGATTTCCTTCTCCCATCTGCCTCCAGGCACCTATCACTTTAAGGTGAAAGCCATTTGCAACAATTACGAGACTCCTATCAAGGAGTTCACCATCATCGTTCACCCTGCTTGGTATGCAGGATTCTGGGCAAAATGCGTCTATTTCCTGATATTATTCCTGCTTATCAATGCCTATATGAGACATCGTAAGCGCCAGGAGGAAGACCGACTCGTCTTGCAACAGCATATCCATGCCGAGGAGATGGGCGAGGCAAAACTGCGCTTCTTCATGAACATCAGTCATGAGATTCGCACCCCTCTCACCCTCATCCTCACCCCATTGCTCTCGCTCATCAAGGAAGACAAGGATCCGCACCGACAGAGCATCTACGACCTGATGCACAAGAACTCCGAGCGTATCCTCCACCTCATCAACCAGATGATGGACCTCAGAAAGATAGACAAGGGACAGATGGCGATGCACATGAGCGAGACCGACATGGTAGGCTTCATCAATGATGAATATCATCTATTTGAGCAGCAAGCACTTGCCAAGCAGATATGCTTCACATTCCAGCACGACGACGAACAGTTGCCTGTATGGATAGACCGCAACAACTTCGACAAGGTGCTCATGAACGTACTCTCCAATGCCTTCAAGTTCACCCCTACTGGCGGCAAGATACAAATCAGCCTCAGCCACACCGACCATCATGTGAGAATATCCATCAAGGACAGCGGAAAGGGCATCGACAAGGATAAGTTGGAGACCATCTTCCAACGCTTCTACCAGAGTCCTACCAACCCTAACGACCGCAACGTGGGTACAGGTATCGGCTTGGACTTGACCCGTTCGCTCGTAGAACTCCACTATGGCACCATCATCGCCCGCAACAATGCTGACAGCATAGATATCGATACTTCTGCTGGGGAAGAGAACTTCAAGACCGGCAGCGAGTTCGTCATCACCCTTCCGCTCGGCAAGGACCACCTCAAACCAGAGGAAATCCTCGAAGAGAAGGTGGAAGAGGGAAAAAACAAGGAAGAACTGAACGAGTTGGGAGAGATGGAAAACGAGGGTGAGAACGGCAAGGAGGGCGCAGAGCCTGAGAAACAGATCAATACCGCCAAAAGCACCATCGCCATCGTGGAAGACGATGAGGAGATTCTCAAGTACCTAGAGACACAGCTCTCCGACAACTTCACCATCCTCACCTACCCTAATGGAAAGGTGGCTCTGCCAGAGATCATCCGACAAGTGCCAGACCTCGTCATCTCCGACATCATGATGCCAGAAATGGATGGAAAGACACTCTGCAGTAAACTGAAGAGCAACGTCAACACCAACCATATCCCAGTCATCCTCCTCACCGCCATGAGCCGAGAGGAAGACCAGTTGGAAGGTCTTGACATGGGGGCTGATGCCTATATCACCAAGCCATTCAACATGTATATTCTACGTCGCACCATCCTCAACCTCCTCTCCGTGAGACGTATGCTCCGCAACAAGTTTACCGGACAGGAAAGCCAGGAGGACAAGGTGGAAGCCGTATCTGTCAAGTCGCCAGACGACCAGTTGATGGAACGCATCATGGAAGTCATCAACGAGAACATCAGCGACTCAGACCTCAGCGTGGACATCATCGCACAGAAAGTGGGCATCAGCCGAGTTCACCTGCATCGCAAGATGAAGGAATTGACCAACCAGACACCACATAGTTTCATCCGAAACATCCGCTTGAAGCAAGCAGCTAGATTGCTCAAGGACAACAAGCACAACGTGACTGAGGTGATGTATGCTTGCGGTTTCAGCAATGCCGCCAGCTTCAGCACCATGTTCAAGAATCTGTATGGTTGTTCGCCACGTGACTACATGAACCAAGCTTTGGAGAAGAAAATGTAACAAACAAAGGCCTCTGTGCAACATAGGGAAAAGTCTTAGATACATAAAGCACATATAGAACACAAAGAAAAGTGGTAACTTTGCAACGGAATCATTGATATGAGATTCGCATAACTAGAAATCATTAAAATCAAAATAATCAAAATGAAGAAATTAGCAATCTTACCACTTTCTTGTATGCTCGCACTCGGCGCTCATGCACAGACAGCCGAGTTCGACTACTTCAAGTATGCCGGCAACGATGCCCGCTTCAACGTGGAAATCGACAAGAGCCACCAGTACTACAACCCTGTGTTGGCAGGTTTCTACCCAGACCCATCCCTTTGTCGTGTGGGCGACACCTATTACCTCGTCAACTCCTCGTTCACCTTCTTCCCTGGCGTGCCATTGAGCACGAGCAAGGACTTGGTCAACTGGCAGCCAGCGGGGCATGTGCTCGACCGCACCTCACAAGTGCCATTGAAGGGACAGAACGTATCAGGTGGTATCTTCGCACCTGCCATCAGCTACAACAAGAAGAACAAGACTTTCTATATGATCACCACCAATGTGGGCGCTGGCAACTTCTTCGTGAAGTCTAAAGACCCATCTAAGGGCTGGAGCGAGCCTATCTACTTGCCAAAGATAGATGGTATCGACCCAAGTTTCTTCTTCGATGACAACGGCAAGGGCTACATCGTACACAATGGTCCGGTGGTAGGCGGCGCCGATTATGAGGGACAGCGTGCCATCCGCCTCTTCGAATTTGACGTGAAGGGCGACAGCATCAAGGGCGACTTCAAGCAGATTCTCCGTGGCGGTACCCACGTGGAGGCTAAGCCTATCTGGATTGAGGGTCCACACCTCTTCAAGAAAGACAAGTACTATTACTTGATGTGTGCCGAGGGTGGTACAGGCGGTTGGCACAGTGAGGTCATCTTGCGTGCCAAGAACCCTGCAGGTCCTTGGGAGGAATGTCCAAACAACCCTATCCTCACCCAGCGCACTGGTCTCGACCCTAACCGTAAGGACCCTGTATCAAGTGCCGGCCATGCCGACATCGTGGAAGATGGCAAGGGCAACTGGTGGGCTGTGTTTTTGGCTTGCCGACCATACGAAGAGGATATGTATAACACGGGACGTGACACCTATCTGCTGCCAGTGACATGGAAGAACGGTTGGCCTGAGATCCTTGCCAAGAACACTCCTATCGCTACGGTGGGTGAGAAGGCAGGATTGAAGCCAAACGGACAGAACCTCTATTCTGGCAACTTCGAATATACAGACAATTTTGAGAATACCAAGAGTGGCTCACTTGTTATAACCGACAAGAAAGGCAACAAGAGTGAACATGAGATAACAATCAATCAGAATGGAATAGACACCAACCGCTGGATGTTCCTCCGTGACCCTGTGGATTGCTACAAGGTAGAAAATGGCAAGTTGACGCTGAATCTCTTGCCTGGCAACATCTACAAGCGTGAGCCAATGTCTGCCATCTGGGCTCGTCAGCAGCACGGTACCTTCACTGCCGAGACTTCGCTCAACTTCACGCCTCGCAACGACAAGGACATCGCAGGCTTGGCACTTCTCCAGAAGGAAGACCACAACTTTGTGCTTGGCAAGACGATGAAGAATGGCAAGTTGATGCTCACCCTGACTCGTGCCGAGAAGAACAACGTGACCATCGCCTCCACCCCTATCAAGGATGGCGAGTTGCGCCTCAAGGTAGAAGGTCACGGTCGCTATTATGACTTCTTCTATGCAGAGCAAGGTGGCGACTGGCAGTTGCTTGCCAAGGGCGTAGATGCCAGCAACTTGAGCACCCAAAAGAGCGGTGGCTTCATCGGTGCCGTCATCGGTCTCTATGCTTCCTCCAACAAGGAATAACTTTCCTATTACTTTTAGAAGACAGATATCACTCTCCCTTCACTTTTCGAGGATTTATGCTCACTATCAATAAGTTGCATTGAATGGAGACTAAATGTAGAGAGCCACAAGCAATGCAAAAATGGCGTTTAAACGGGCGGAATCTATGTTTTTTAAGCACATTCCGCACGTTATCTCGACATTTCTTCGTAAATTTGCCACCAAAACAACCCACAAGATTATGATGATAGGAAGATATGAAGAAGTAAAAATACTTCAAAGTGCAACTTGCAGAGTTCAACCGTTCATTAACGCATTATGGAAATAAGAAAGTAGCCAAAATCAAAAGTTGGTATGACGCTTTCGACCAACTAGCCATTCTCTTGGAGCAATCGCAGCTTGAAAAGAAAATCATCTTCATTGATGAAATGCCATGGATGGACTGTCCACGTTCTAGTTTTTTATCTGCATTAGAACACTTTTGGAATGGTTGGGCTTCAGCCCGAAAGGACATTTTGCTCATCATCTGCGGAAGTGCGACCTCATGGATTATCAATAAAGTTATAAAAAACCATGGTGGATTACACAATCGTGTATCAGTAAGAATACATCTCAAGCCATTCAACATGAATGCGAGTTATATGCTAAAGGATTACAACGATGGGGTTAATGCAAAACTCATACGCATGGGATATACAATCTGTTGTCACTATGGATGACTTATTCATATAAAGGCATAGAGAGAAGAGTATAAAACCACGACAGAGAACGATGAAAACGTGGGTTTTGGCGATTGCTTGAGTATCGCCAAACCCCATTCTTTACACCGTAAGAAGCGAGGTTATTTCTTACTCAAGTCCAGCACCATCTTACCGACCCAGATGGCACTCTTGCCATTCTGGTCAACAGGCACTGGCTTGCCATCCAAATCCTTCACATACTGCAAATCCTTGAAGTAGGTGTGGCTATGTCCACCCAACACCAAGTCGATGTAGCGAGAACCAGGAATCATCTCGGTATCATCGTCTCCATCCACATCCCAACCTAAGTGGGAAAGACAGATGATGACATCACACTTCTCCTTCTTCTTCAAGAACTCAGCCATCTCTCGACCTTTCGCTACAGGATCCTCATACTTGATAACTCCATAGTTGGCCTCACTGACCAAACCTTTCAACTCAGGACAAAGTCCGAAGACACCAATCTTGACACCTTGGCGATGGAGAATCACGTAAGGCTTGACGATGCTTGCCAATTCTGTACCCGTGAAATCGTAGTTGGCACAGACGATAGGGAACTTCGCCATCTTGAAGATACGCACCATATTGTCAATGCCAAAGTCAAACTCATGGTTGCCGATGGTAGCAGCGTCATACTTCATCTCGTTCATCAAGCCAACCTCCACGTCGCCCTTGAAGAGCGAATAGTAAGGAGAACCTTGCGAAAAGTCTCCACTATCGAAAAGCAAGAGGTCAGGATGAACCTTTCTCTCTTCCTTGATCATCGCCACACGGCGAAGATAACCACCACGATTTGCCATCGCCGTATCAGCGAGGTTCGGATTGATTGGCATCACACAAGAATGGGTATCATTGGTATGGAGCACTACCAGTTGCTTCACCGGTTTACTTGTCTTCTCACCCTTAGCTTGTGCCTCTGCAGGCTGCATCGCCAACATGGCAAATGCGAGTCCTATATATAATAATGTATGTTTCAGCATAAATATCCTAATCTATTATTTACTAATCCACTACGACTCTTCCTTCCACCTGAGACTCTACGCTCTCGCCTTTCGCCATCTTCTCGCGGAAGTAGCTCATGATGATGTAGCGCACGTTGTTCTCCTTTGCCTTAGGAGCTACGACATCGGTGCCACTCTTGAAAGCAACAAGTTGGTCGTTTCCCTCTGCGAGATAATCCAAGGTGGCGATACGATATTGCTTCTGTGGGGCAACAGGTTCACCATTGATGGTGGCACTCTTGAGATGACCATCCTTGGTGATGACGAGGCGCACCGCATGGCTCAGTCCCTCACCGCCACGATGAGCGATCTGCTGGAAAAGTTCCGTCACCTTCTCACCCGTCAAGGTCAAGAAGCAAATCTTGTTCTCGAAAGGAGCCATGTCGTTGACATCTCCCACCGTCACCTTGCCCTTGGCAAGATTGGAGCGGATACCTCCCATATTATACACGGCGAAGACCGGTTGCTCATGGAAGTCTCTTCCACCCCATACGAGGATGTCGGTGAGCAAGTTACTGAGTTCGCTCTCTGGACGATGGCGAGTCATGTCATGGGAAAGAGTTCCCACAACAGGTCCCATGATGCTGTCCACCTTATTCTTATATGGAGCGATAAAGGCTGCAGCCTCAGCATCAGGCTGGGCATCCCATTGTTTGTCTATCAAGATGCGAGTACGTTCCACTTTTGCCACCTTGTATTTTTGGGCGGCACAAGGATTGGCAATGAGCAAGAAGGTTGCAGATGCCAATGCTAAAAATGTTTTCTGTCGATTTCTCATACCTATTATTACTATTGTGTGTGCAAAGTTACAAAATAAATCGGCGAAATCGGCGAAATCGGCAAGAAAAAGCCATCACAATCAAAGAAAAAAGATGAAAAACGACGTGAAAGTCCAAAGAAAGTACCTGAAAATTTGCGAGATACGAGAAAAAGTCGTAACTTTGCACCCGCTTTTCGGCGTAACCGCTGTTGTCTGGGCAGAAGAGTTGCCCGTCCATGTTGCGTTGGAACGACAAACAATTTTTAATTTCTATACAAAAATGGATTTGATTAAAGTTGCTGAAGAAGCATTTGCAACCGGCAAGAAGTTC